>JAEAME010000442.1_pt1 | contig 43129 bp, 35 predicted proteins | sample 8958731 | NCBI WGS metagenome assembly JAEAME01 (sample SAMN16933194, study PRJNA681113) | bioreactor sludge metagenome | isolation source: anerobic bioreactor sludge (Control) | place: India:Bengaluru | collected 2018-10-24
ATTTTCATTACGTTTTGTGCCTTGAGCGAAGCGAAAGGAATGGATATAAAAATGGTCTAATTGGAAACTATAAAGATAATATTTTTTTTGATAAAGATAAAGCTCTTAAATTTGCTAATAGAACTGTTTTTAAAATAGAAAAGTGTAGAACTTGTGAACTTAAATACATATGTGGTGGTGGCTGTCCTTTGCCTTTAACAAGTTTTGATAGCGATTTATATGAACCTGTTTGTGGTTTGTATGGTCTTGATGAGTTTTGGGATCGCTTAGAGGAACTTATTTAATTAATGAAGAGATGAGAGATTATTATGAGGATTATTAAAAATTTAATAAGAATTGATTTGAAAAATGAAGATATGGATTATCTTTTTATAAATGGAATAAATGGTAGTGTTGATGTTGTACATAAAAAAGAAAGAGAAATAATAGAAAACTGGCTACAATTAGATGAGATAATTACAAAAAATGAATTTGAAAATGCTTTATATGACTACCTGGTATTACACCAATATATCATGGATGAGATTGATGAACAATATGCTCAACAAAGTATAATTGACAAATTAAAACGTATATCTCGCGAAAGAACACAAAATCAAAACATGGCATGGTTTGTACTAACATACAATTGTAACTTTTCTTGTCCTTATTGCTATGAAAAGGAAGTTGGAACATCACCTATTATTTCACAATCTATGGTAGATAAAGTTTTTGTAGATAATCCGAACATAGAGTATATTGGTTTGTTTGGTGGAGAGCCATTATTAAATACAAATATGGATATAATCAAATATATTATAAACAAAGCACCTAATGTAAAATATAATATCATTACTAATGGATATAATCTTATTGAATATATTGATATTTTAAAATCTATTGAGATATTAGAAATTCAAGTAACTCTTGATGGGACAAGAGAAGAACATAATAAATCAAGATGTTTGCAAAATGGATCTCCAACATATGATAAAATTATTGATGGTATTAAGCTTTGTGTTGAAAACTTAATACCAGTAAAAATAAGAATGAATGTTAGTCAAGAAAATTTACAGGGATGTTTAGAAGAAAAAAAACGAATTGAAAGCACTAAATGGGGTAAAATTGTTAAGTTTGAGATGCAACCATTATTTCAATGTAGTAGTTTGGTAACTAATAATCTATATAAGTCGTTATTTAATAATGATAATGAAAATGGCTCAACTGAAAATCAAATTTTTAAAAAATTACTACCAATATCAGACTTTTTATATAATGGTACAAAACTAACTCCAACTTTAAAAACTTGTGACCGCGATGGTAGAAATAGATTCTATGACTCATATGGAAATATATATAATTGTATATTGGCTGTGGGACAAGCTAAAAAAGCAATAGGGCAATATTATCCAGAGTTTTGTTTAAAGGAAAAAAGCTTTCATACAAGAGACATTACTACAATTGACAGATGTAAAGGATGTCAAAACTCATTACTGTGCGGTGGTGGTTGCCCTAATGAACTACCTGAGGAAGCAGATATGTTTAGCCCAAATTGTCATAGTTTTTTAAATGAAATAAATAATATAGTACCTCTTATATATAAAATGAAGATAAATTAAAGGATATTATAATGAAAATATTTAATTTCTGCAAAAAGTATATTTTTAAGTATAAAGGATTGTTTATCATTTATATTTTATTAAATATTTTTATGGGTATTTTGGGTATAGTTATTCCTTTGTTAACAGGAAAGATAGTTGATAATTTAACATATATAAAAAGCAAGGAAGTATTAATAAATTTTTGTATTTTGTTTGCTATCATTAACATAGTTAATATGATAATGAGGTTTCTGTCTTCATATTTATATACAAAATTACAAACTAAAAGTGGATATTCTCTAAATAAGTATGTTATTAATCATATACAAGATGTATCTATGTCTCATTTTCTAAATACTGATACAACATATCTTAATCAAAGAATTAACAATGATTCAAATTCTATAATAATATTCTGTATAAGTGTAATTATAAACGTTATAGTAAATATTATTACATTTATTTTCTCTGCTATTTTATTGATAAGGATAAATTGCAAAATAGCTTTAATAATGTTTTTTCTTTTAGCTTTATACATATTTACATATGCTATATTTAAAAAGCCATTGTATCAAAAATCATTTGAGGTTAAAGAAGCAAATGCAGGTTTTTTTTCTAAGTTAAACGAACAGCTTTTTAATATTAAATTTATAAAAGTACATTCAACTAAAGAAATATTTTCCAAGCGATTAGAAATTGCATTTAATGAAGTTATAAAAAAGTTAATTTCATCGCAAAAACTTGGTTATTTATATGCAAGCTGTGATTCTATAATAAGTTTAGTTGCTCAGCTAAGCATTTTTCTTTTGGGAGGCTTTGCTATAATAAACAGACAAATGACAATAGGTTTTTATATTATTATGACAAATTATTTTGGTATGATTATGAGTTCTTCAAGATATTTTTTTAATCTTGGTAAGACATATCAGGATAACTTGGTTTCATATAAAAGAATAATTGATATATTGTCAATACCTCAACAAGGTAGTGGAAAGCTTGATATAAATAACATAGAGAATGTAAAGATAGAAAATTTGACGTTTGGATATTATGAAAAAAATATATTTACTAACTACAATTTTGAATTTGAGAAAGGAAAGATATATGTTTTAACAGGGCATAATGGAGCTGGAAAAAGCACCTTGATAAGTATAATCCTTGGACTTTATGAGGGAGATTATGAAGGTAAAATAAGCTATAATAATATTGACATAAAAGAAATTAATATGTATAAAACATTACAGAAAAATATAGGAGTGACAGAGCAAGAACCTATACTGATTCCTGATACGCTTATTAATAATATAACACTTGAAAAATATTTTGATTTAAGTTTAATTAATGAATATATTAATATATTGGGCTTAGACAAATACGTGTTATCTTTAGAAAATGGCTTAGAAACAATAATAAATGAAAAGTCAAGTAATATTTCGGGTGGAGAAAAACAGAAAATATCAATTCTAAGACAATTTTTAAAAAATCCAGATATAATGATATTTGATGAGCCAAGTTCTGCGCTGGATTCAGATAGCAAGAAAAAATTTAAAAATTATTTAAGCAAGATAAAAAAAGAAAAGATAATAATTATTATATCACATGATGATTTTATAGATGATTTATGTGATTGTAGAGTGAATATAAATGAAAATTAGTTTTAAGATTCATTTGTTTTGCTGTAGTAGTTTATATTTTATTCTGAATTTAAAAATTTCATGTAAATTATCTGCTTAAAATATTTTAAGAGATAATAAAAGCTTAGTAGAGTTGTGTTAAACAACAATCCGTACTAAGCTTTGCTACTCAAATTAATAGATTAAAATGCGAAACTTACTTCGCTCTTTTTATTGCTAGCTTTACAAGCTCTTCTATAAGTTCTGTATATCCCATCTTAAGACCAACTCTTAGCATTGATGGATATCTGCTTACGCTTGTAAGTCCTGGTATTGTATTTACTTCATTCAAAATTATTTCATTGCTTGGAGTTAAGAACATATCAACTCTTGTTAATCCGCTGCAGTTTAAGGCTTTATAAACCTTATGTGCTATTTCTTTAGCCTTGCTCTTTAGCTCATCACTTATACGTGCAGGACAATGTATTTTGGATGTTGTTGAATGATATTTTTCATCATAGTCGAAAAAGTCATGATACATCTCGATTTCATCAACTTCACCTATCATAAGCTCATCATTTCCTAAAACTGCACATCCAATTTCAAAGCCCTCAATTGTTTTTTCTAATACTACCTTTGTATCATATTTAAAAGCTAGCTTTAAACCCTCTACGAACTCTTCATAGCTTCTTATTTTACTTATGCCATGAGATGAGCCTGTGTTAGCTGGTTTCATAAACATAGGTAATCCTAGTTTCTCTAAGGCTTTTTCATAGGATGCCTTTGTATCAAGTTCTGCTTCGTTTTTTACACTCATAAATGGTGCTGTTTTAACACCTGCATTGTCACAAACAATATGAGTAAATTCTTTATCCATACTAACAGATGATGATAGTACACCACAGCCTACATAAGGAATTCCTGAAAGCTCACATAAACCTTGTATAGTTCCATCTTCACCATTTCTACCATGTAATACTGGGAATATGCAGTCAACGCCAAGCGTTTCAAAGCTATTATCATTGTTTAGCTTTACAAATCCCTTTAGTGTAGCATTTGGGCTTAAAATCATTTCGCAACAGCCTGGATTTTTAAACCATGTATTATTATCAACTTCCTCAACATTTCCTGGGAAATACAACCATTTTCCCTCTTCTGTGATACCGATTAATGTTACATCAAATTTGTCTGTTGGTATATTTTTAATTATTGATGTCGCTGAATGTAGTGAAATCAAGTATTCACTTGATTTTCCACCAAATATAACAGCTAATTTTATTTTGCTCATTTGTGTATTCCTCACTTTTCTTTGTATATTATATTAAATTTCTTTCAGTGCATCTACTACTTTGTCAAATTCTAAGCTCCTAGATGCTTTAATAAGTAATGCGCAGTCTTCATCTAAAAAATTGCTTATATAACTAGTCATTAGCTCCTTATTATCAAAGCTTATTATGTTGTTAATAATGCCATCAGCTCCAGCAGCAATATTCTCTGCAATATCCCCAAAGGTAACAAGCTCATCAATTTTATAATTTGATAAACTTTTTCCAAGTTCATAATGTAATTGTGCTTCAGCTTCACCAAGTCCAAGCATATCTCCAAGAACAAGGATTTTCTTTGGAGCTACAATAGCCTCAAATGTATCAAGAGCAGCTAAAACACTTTGAGGATTTGATTTATATGAATCATTTAGAATTGTACAATTCTTGATTTTTACAAGCTCATTTCTAAGACCAGTCTTTTGAATATTGTTTAATCCTTGCTTGATTTCATCATTTGATAAACCAAATTTTTTAGCAATTAAAATTGCAGGCATAGCATTAAGAGCTTGATGTCTTCCTAACATATCAAGGCTAAACTCGTCGTTTATCTCTCCATAAGTTTTAAAGCTAATACCATTTTCATCTTGCTTAATAATCTCACAATATAAATCGTTGCTATTATCAAAACCAAATTTTTTTACATTAAGTGTTTTATTTATTGAAATTTTCTGGATTTCAGACTTTATTAACTTATCGTCTCCATTATATATAAATAGTCCATTATCATCTATACATTCAACTATTTCTAACTTTGCATTGGCGATTTCATCTACACAATTGAAGTTTTCAAGATGTGCTGTTCCAACATTAGTAAGGATTGCATGACTAGGCTTAACCATGTTCCTTAAGAACAAGATATCTCCCTTTTTTTCTAGTCCCATTTCTACAACTGCTACTTCACAATCATCATCAAGTCCTAGTATTGTCAAAGGCACTCCAAGCTCATTGTTATAATTACCAGGAGTCTTTTGTGTTTTAAACTTCACTGATAAAAGAGCAGCTAATATATCTTTTGTCGATGTTTTGCCATTGCTTCCTGATATGCCTATAACCATTGTTTTTAAACTATCTCTATAAGCCACAGCTAAGTTTTGCAAGGCTTTTACAGTATCATCAACTAGAATTAGTCCTATATTATCTGGTGGATTTGCAATGTTTTTATTCCACAAGCTTGCTGTACAGCCATTTTCTATGGCACTCTTGATGTAATTATGTCCATCAAAGCTTTCACCTTTAATTGGTACAAATAAATTTCCTGGCTTCGCTTCTCTTGAATCAATACAAATACCTGATATTATTGTATCTGCGAATTTTTCATTTATCGGATCTAAGCCAATCATGTTGGCTATGTTTTTTAAGTTCTTTTTAATCATTATATATCTCCAAAGTTTATTTATATAGCGTGATTTATTCTGTCTTATTAGCACATATTCACACATTTATTTTAAATTAAAAATTAACACTTGCAACTTACATTATAACACTATAAAATATTAATATAAAGTATATATTTTAAATAATTAAATTTTCTTTAGATAAAACTAAGATTAAAGTTATAAACTATATATAAATAAAAGTTGACGGAGGAATTATGTTAGGTTTTACTACACAAATTATAGATAAATTACTACTCTTGCCAGGATTGTTAATTGGCTTATCTGTGCATGAGTTTGCTCATGCCTATGTTGCTTATAGGCTTGGAGATGATTCACAAAGATTTCAAGGCCGATTGACACTTAATCCAATTAAACACATAGATCCCATGGGATTTCTTTTGCTCATGTTATTAGGTTTTGGATGGGCTAAACCGGTAATGGTCAATTCAAGAGGCTTTAAAAATTTACGAAGAGATGATACCTTAGTTTCACTAGCTGGACCATTGGCGAATTTAATAACTGCTATAGTATTTACAATATTTGCAGGAATTGCTGTTCTTGTAATAACAAAAGTTGGCTATAATCAAACTGCAGAGATTGTCATGGAAATAATTAATAGAGCAATTATGATAAATCTTGTGTTGATGGTATTTAACCTAATACCAATCCCACCACTTGACGGTCATCATATACTTGGTAATATTGTAGGAGCTCCACTTTGGAATATTTACTACAAGTATGCAGATTATTGGAGATTTGTTTTAATTGGACTAATTGTATTTAGAGTAACAAGTTATATTATATCTCCAGTAGTTGGAGGCATATATAGTTTTCTTATAAATTTAATGCAGAGTATTGTTATGATGCTGATCTAAAACGCATAAAGGAGTGCCTAAAATATGAAAAACAAGGCTGAGTTAAGAAAAGAAGTATTAAGCATAAGAAAAGAATTAAGTGCTGAGTTTGTAGCAAAAAATAGCAGGATAATCTTTGATAAGCTAAAGGCGACAGAAGAATATAAAAATGCTAAAAGTGTAATGGTTTATATGGATTTTGGAAATGAAGTAAATACTAAAGATTTTATAAATGAAGCTCTGAGTGAAGGGAAGAAAATAATTATTCCTTATACTGATACAGGGAAAGTATTGATAGTACCTGTAGAAATAGAAAGCTTTGATGATTTGGTTAAATGTAAGTTTGGTTACCTAGAACCTAAAAAGGAAAAAATAAATACTCCTTATGATGTTAATAAAATTGACTTGATCGTAGTTCCAGGAGTAGTATTTGATAAAAAAAGAAACAGAATTGGCTTTGGAAAGGGATATTATGATAGACTTCTTTCAATTAGAAGGGCAAAGGCCTTTGCAATAGCATTCGAGTTTCAAGTATACGACGAGATTCCTGCTGAAGAACACGATATTAAAATGGATATGATTATAACAGAAAAAAATAATTATTAAACAAGAAATGCTCCTATCATAGACAGTAAAAAAACAACTGCTATTTAGGAGCATATTTTTATAAAAATATTAGAAATTCATTCGTTCATTCTAAACAAATAAAGCTACCATTAACTCAACTTATATGTTGCCTTGTTTTTACAATAATCACAATTCTTGTCCTCACATTTTTCCATGGCAGGAGCTATTTCTACTTCGTTTACAAAATCATCTAAAGCTATCTCTACGTGTTCAAGACAGCAATATATCACCTTTTCATTTTTCATACTGCTCACCTCATTTTTAATTTGATTAACTGTATTACTTGTTAAATTATACATCAGTTCATAAAAAAAGCAAATAAAATTTATCTTTATGTTCTTATAGTTTTGTAGTATAATTAGCACGAAAAGCTAAAATATTTGATACTAACAGAAAAAGGAGACATTCATTTGAAATATTGTTCATTATATAGTGGTAGTAGTGGTAATAGTCAATTTATAAAAGCTGGAGATACTAAAATACTTGTTGATGCGGGACTAAGTGGTAAAAAAATTCAAGAGGCCATAAAGAATATAGGAGAGGACCCAGCTGAAATACAAGGAATTTTTATTACTCATGAGCACATTGATCATATACAGTCTGTAGGAATATTATCCAGAAGATACAATATTCCTATTTATGCTAACGAAAAAACTTGGATTGCTATGCAGCCTACAATTGGTGAGGTAAAATCTGAAAATATAAAAATCTGTGAACGCTCAGTAGAAATAGGAGATTTGTTTATAGAAGCTTTTGATGTGTCACATGATGCGGTAAAGCCAGTCGGATATAAAATATTTAATAAAAATAAAAAAATTTCATTACTTACAGATACAGGCTGTGTTTCTGAAGATATAGAGAAGCATATTGCAGATTCTGATCTTTTACTTATAGAATCAAATCATGATGAAGATATGGTTTTAGTAGGTCCATATCCTTGGCCATTAAAAAAGCGTGTGCTTGGTGAATTTGGACATATGTCAAATGATTTAGCAGGAAGGCTGCTATCAAAAATATTAAAAAAAGGATCAGAAGTAGTTCTTCTTGGACATTTGAGTAAAGAAAATAACTTCCCTGAATTAGCTTATAAGACTGTTGAATGTATCTTGAATGAAAACAATATATACATAAAGGATGGCTTAATCCTTGATATGACATATAGAGACAAATCCTCAAAGCTTTATGAGCTATAAAAGCTTAATAAATTCTTAATTTTAATGAAAATGCTCTTTATACATATACTATTTTTACATTTAAACTAAAGAAAATTTTAAGGAAATGAAATTACAATTAGATTAGATAAAGAAATTGCAATTGCATATATCAATAAATGTAAAAATTTATAGAGAGGAATGTGAATCAATATGTATAACAAGGATAATGAATTTAACAGTGAAGAAAAAAAAGTAGAAGAGATAAAGAATGAAAGCTTCATAAAGAATGAAGATGAGATAAAACATGAAACAAAAGATGATAGTTCATTAGATCTAGATGTAGAGCTAGAAATAAGTGAGCATGATGAAAAAATAGAAGAAAAGCTTGAGGAGAGAGCTGCGGAAGACTCAATTGATTATAGCAGTGTTTCAGGAACAAAGGAATATATATACAGTCCTAACTCTGCATATAGTGAAAATGCTTATAGCTCTGAAAACAATGATAAGTATACTTCAGCTTATAATGAAACAACAGCTCCAAATTATAACAGTAGCAATAATTATAATAATGAAGCTAAACCAGAAAATTATAATAAGAAAAAATCAAAGAGAAGATTTCTTGCAACAGTATCACTTGTTTTAGTAGTATCTATACTAAGTGGAGTTGCTGGAAGCTTTGCGACAATGTATCTATATAAAAATGGTGTTTTAGATAAAACACCTACAAAGAGTGATAATACTCAAACTGTAAAGATCAATTTAAATGATGGGACATATTATGCAGCAGCAGTAAATGAAAAAACTAAGAACACAGTTGTAGGAATTACAACTACAGTAACAATGATTTATGAGTCATTTTGGGGCTCAGAGGAAAGAGAAGGACAGAGTATAGGCTCAGGTATTATAGTTGATCCTGATGGACTAATCCTAACGAACTCTCACGTTATTGGAGATGGCAATGCTAAAAAAATAGTTGTATCCTTAACAGATGGAACAACCGAGGAAGCAAATGTATTATGGTATGATCAAACTCTTGATCTTGCTGTTATAAAGATAAACAGAACAGGCTTAACGGCTGCAGAGCTAGGAGATTCTGATGAACTAGTAGTAGGTGAACCGGTTGTAGCTATAGGAAATCCAATGTCTTTATCATTAAATGGTACCTTGACTAATGGAGTAATAAGTGGATTGAATCGTTCTATTACAATTAACAATGTAACAATTAAACCACTTATTCAAACAAATGCTTCAATTAATCCCGGAAACAGCGGAGGACCTTTATTCAATGCTGAAGGCAAGGTAATAGGAATAAATACAGCTAAAATGAGTTCTGCTGAGGGTTTAGGATTCTCGATTCCAATAAATGTTGTCATTCCTATATTGGAGCAAATTACAAAGGGTGAAACAGTAAATAACCTTTATGTTGGAATTGCCGGTATAGGTGTTGTAGAGTATCAGGAAAGAATGAATATAAAGCTTTCTGCTGAATATGGAGTTGTTATTATAGAAATTGCTAAGGGAAGCCCAGTAGATAAAGCTGGCCTTATGTTTGGAGATATTATTACTGCTATAGATGATGTAGAAGTAAAAGAAATGTCAGATTTAAAAAGGGCATTATATAATTATGAAGAAGGCGATAAGGCTACGATAAAATATATCAGAAATGGAAGCGAAAACACAGTTGAAATAACTTTAGAACAAAAACCGGAAAATTATTAGTAAAATTATATAAATCCCCCCAAGTTTATTATATATACTTTATTAATTTTGTATATGGCAAGCCCCTCTGGGCTTGTCTTTTTGTGAGCAGTTCTTTGAAAAATGTAATTTTCATAATTTAAATGGTCAATTTCATAAATCTATATTAATTGTTTGCATAATTTGATATTATAATCTATGTCATAACAAATTACGACAAATAAAAAACCGAGGGTAAAATTTATGTATTTGGGAAGCGTTAAATTTTACAAGCATCTCATTTATGTTATTATTGTTACAGTATCTATTTTGGCTTTAATAGGACTTGGCTTCTTAATAAGCTTAGCCTTTTCAAATAAAGATGCTGAAGCTGCAGTAAATCAAAATAATGATATAGTAGCAGTTGAGAATAATAGCAAAAATGTACAGAATAATGGAGCTAAATCTGATGAAAAAGTTCCTAATGCTAATATTAGTAGTGATAAGGATAGTAGCGATACGGCTACCAATGATAAAACTTCTAGTGATAATAAAGATGCTAGTAATAAAGATGATGGAAAACAAGCTGGTACTGACTCTTCTGAGCAAAAGCCAAAAGAAGAAAGTAAGCATAGTTCAGAAGAGTCAATAAAAACAGCTTATTTGACATTTGACGATGGACCATCCGAAAATACTGAGAAAATCCTTGAAATTTTAAGAGAGCATAATGTTAAAGCAACGTTTTTTGTTGTTACAGGAGAGTATAACAAAAAAAATCTCGAATTGATAAAGAAAATTTATGAAGAAGGTCATAGTATTGGGATTCATTCACATTCTCACGAGTATGAAAAAATCTATGATTCTGTAGAATCCTTTTTTGAAGATTTAGATAATTCTATAAATGTAATATTTGATATTATCAATATTAAACCTAATATTGTGAGACTTCCTGGTGGAAGTATAAATGCATACAATGTTGATGTTTATCAAGGCATAATTGATGAACTGACAAAGAGAAATATAAAATATTATGATTGGAATGTCTCATTTGATGATGCTAAAGCTAATGCAAAAGCAGAAGATATAGTGCAAAGTGCAATATATGGAATTGAACAAAAAAAGGATAAGGATATAATAATGCTTGCGCATGATCAAGCAAAAAATAGTGCAGCATTAGAAGCACTTGGAAAAGTGATTGACGTATTGGAATCTTACGGTTATTCTTTCAGCGGAATTGATGATGGCGTTGAACCAATTACGTTTTTAAATAAATTAGATGAAGAAATAGATAGTAAGTAATTTGTAAAAACTTTGAAAAAATATAATAAGTTCTTGGAGGAGTAGTATCAATGGAAAGTAATTTTAGAAAAGCTTTAAAAGAAGTAATGGGTATTGACAAATCTGGCAAAGCAGAAAACGTTGTTGAGAATAATGAGACAGTAATAGATAATGCAGTAAACACAGCACCAATTGAAAAGCCTGAATATAAAGAACCCGCTGTTTCACAAATGAGGGACATAACTCTAGAATCAGTTAAAGAAGCAGAACAAAAGAAATCAAGTGGCTTAAATAGCGCTTTTTCTGCTCAAACTAATTTTGGACAAGGGGTAAATGCAGCCGAAACAAGCGTTATAACTAAAACAACAAAAATTGAAGGCTCTATATCAACTGATTCAAACATATTAATTGCTGGAGAAATGATTGGTAATGTTACTAGTACAAATTCAATTAGTACTACTGGAAAAATTCTTGGTAATATCACATGTAAAAACTTTGAAGGAAGCAATGCTAAAATTGAAGGAGATATAAAGGTTGAAAATTCTCTAGTTATTAAAAATAACTGTGATATCATAGGTGATATTTCTGCAAAAAGAATTGAATTATCTGGAAGAGTAAAGGGTAATATCGTACTTTCAGGTGAAGTATTTATAGCTAAAGAAGCTTATATAATAGGAAATGTAACTGCAAGTACTATAAGCATAGAAAAAGGTGCTATAATTCAAGGACTAATTAAAATTAAAACTGAATAAAAAGTGAACAAAACGAACTTCGTTCGTCATGTTCACTCTATGGAAGAATCGTAATGATTCTTCTTTTTATTTTTCATATTTTTCTTTGTTCTGCATATACTCATAATATTTTTTCTTGATTTGTGAAGCTTCTCTTTGCTTTATAGCAACCGTATCTCCGAAAATTGTTGTAAATTTAAATGAATCTACAGATTTTACATAGTCCATATTAATTAAAAAGCTTTTATGACATCTTAGAAATCTGTTATTTGAGATTTGTTTTTCAATATCATCTAGTTTTCCATAGGTTTTTAAAATTTCATAGTTATTCATGTGAATTCTAATAGTAGTGTTTTGACTTTCAATAAAGGAAATTTCATTAAATGACAGCTTCATAAATTTCTTACCGTTTTTAATTAGAACATTTTCTTCTTTGATATTACTATGCTGAAGCAAAAATCTATCTAAAATCTTTGATAGAGTGTTGTAGGACATAGGCTTTATGTTATAATATAGCGGCCAGAGCTCAAAGCTTTTAAGTGCATAGGCGGCTCTATTACAGTTGATTACAATACTTAGGTTGTCATGATTCTGCCTTATTTTTCTCAAAGCAATAAACATATTTGAAATATCAAGCTCTGTGATTAGTAGATTAATTTCATTTTCAACTTTTTCAAAATATGCAGACAGAATTTCAGTCGAGTCAAATTCTAATATGCTATATGAATATGAATGACTGGAAAAATAGGTATTTATAAAATTACTCAGTTCTTCTCTAATATCCCTATTAGCATCACAAATTCCTATGTTTATCATAATTAATCTAACCTCTAAAAATATTTTTATGCAAAAAAGGAGGAGTAGAACTCCTCCATAATAATCAAAATGCTACTCTGTTATATAAGCGTAAATTAATTTAATAGTATTTTCTATTCCATTTAAATGTGTTCTTTCCATTCCATGAGAAGCATGAACTCCTGGACCTATCAATCCACCTCTGATGTCGTTGCCACCTCTAAGAGCTGCAGAAACGTCTGAACCATACATTGGGTATATATCCTGTGCATAGTTAAGTTTATTTTCCTTTGCTAGATTAATGAGTTTTGTTGTAATATCATAATCATAAGGTCCTGAGCTATCTTTAACACATATAGATACCATTTCCTCAGTACATGCTAGGTCGAGTCCTATACATCCCATATCAATTCCTACAAGTTCGTTGATATCTGCAGGTATACTTGAACAGCCATGACCGATCTCTTCGTATGTTGAAACTAATATTTTTACCTTGCATCTTGGTTTTGATTTTGTTCTATTAAATATTTCTAATAAGCTTAATGCACATGATGTTCCAGCCTTGTTATCTAAATATCTTGATTTTATATATCCACTTTCTGTTATTTGAAACTTTGGTTCTATTGATATAAAGTCACCTGTAGCAATCTCTAATTTTTCTATATCCTTTTTACTATAAACAATCTCATCTAATCTTATCATCATATTATCTTCATTTCTTTCCTTGCTCTTTGAGTCAGGATAAACATGAGTTGAAGGAGAAGTTGAAAGCATTGTACCAGTATAGATTTTGCCTGTTCTTGTATGAACCTTGCAGTACTCTCCATCAAGTGTTGAGAACATATTTCCGCCAAGTCCAGTAATTCTAAGTGTTCCGTCTGAGTTAATAGATCTTACCATTGCTCCAAGTGTGTCAACGTGTACTGGTATTCCTATACAGTAAGAGTTGTCCTCTCCATCAATAGTAATGATTCCGTTTCCTTTTTGATTTTTTTCAAATTTGTAATTAAGCTCAGCTGCAATTTTGCCTATTTCTTTAATTACTTCATTACAGAAACCTGTAGGGCTAGGTATATTAATAATTCTTTCCAATACCTTTGTTGTAAAATCTTTATTAAACATTTTTTATCCTCCAATTTGAAATTATAAAAAAATCATTCACTATTAAAATATATCACACAATATTTTATAATTCAATAAAAATAATAATTCTTTTACTGATATGGTAATTTTTAAAAAGCACTTGTTTTAAGGAACTCATGTTGACAAAAATCAATCAAAATGGTAGAATTCAAGCAAAATTGTTTATAATTTTTCTAAAGGAGGGTTTAATCATGATGCTGTCTGAACAAATAGCCTCTAATATTGTAAGAGAGGTCAATTCAGTTATTCCACTTAAAATAAATATAATGAACGAAAAAGGTATTATTGTTGCAAGCTCTGATAAGCCTAGAATTGGATCCTTTCATGAAGGGGCTATGCGTATTATAGAAAATCAAACAGATGAGATAGTAGTGCATTATGATGGTGAATTTGATGGGTCTAAGCAAGGTATTAACTATGCTCTTAAATTACAAGGCTATATCATCGGTGTTCTGGGTATAACGGGGACATATGAGGAAATTGTCGACAGCGCATTGATAATTAAGAGAATGACTGAGCTGCTCTTGGAGAACACATACTCAGTTGAACAGAAGCAGCTTAAGGAGAATATTTGTAATCGTTACTTATCGGAATGGCTTACTGGTGAAGCAAAAAACATTACTAATGATTTTGTTAAACGTGGTAGAATTCTTGGATTTGATATCACAATACCAAGACGTATATTGGTTTGCAGTTTATACCATTCTGATCAAAAGGAAAATTTACAATCTATGCACATCATGGAAGGTGCTGAGCAATTTTTAAAGAAACGACTTACTTATAAGGACCCCTTAAATCTTTATTATAAGTCTGGTTCTAGTCTTGTTTGTGCTGTAACTGCTATAAGTGATGAAGCAGTTGAAGCATTAGCAAACGAATTGAAGTTTCAGGTTGAAGAGAATTTTTCAGTAAAATTAGCTGTTGGTATAGATAGTTGTGTTGAAAATTATGCTTTTGCTCAGATTGCTCTACTTCGTGCACAAAAGGCAAATAAGGCTTGTATGAGAACCCATAAGAGAGATATACGCTTTTATCATGATTTGAATATGGAGATTTTTACAGATGATATAAGCGAGCTTTCAAAGCAGGAATTCATACACAGTATTTTTAAAGGATTTACTAAGGAAGAAATACGAAATGTGATGGTCTTACTAGAAACCTTTTATGATTTAGAGGGTTCTATTCAGAGGGTTTCAGAAAGAATGTTTATACATAAAAATACCTTGCAAAACAAGCTTATAAGAATTGCAGAACGAACAGGCTATGATCCGAGGTCCATACGTCATTCATCATTGTTTTATATTGCAATATATTTTTATAGAGACATCTATGGCAGTGTATAATTATAAGTATGAAAAGGATTACATTTTGTTTTGTATAACACAATAATAATGTTGTATTTGGTATGAGTAATATTGAAAATATTTTCCTAATCGTATAATATATAATCATGATAATTTATTATACTTATTTTAAATTATTAAAAAATATGAGGAGGCATTTATTATGTCAGGTATACCATTAATTATTGCTTTTGTTATTGCTGTTATTCTTATGATTGTTGCAATTTCAAAGCTAAAGATTCATCCGTTCCTTTCAATCATGACAATTTCTCTATTATTTGGAATTGTTGCAGGAATTCCTTTAACAGACATTCCAGGAGTTATAGGAACTGGATTTAGTAATACCTTCAAGAGTATTGGTATCGTAATTATTTTTGGTGCACTTATTGGCACCTTGCTAGAAAAAACTGGAGCTGCACTTAAAATGGCAGACGTAGTAGTAAAATTAGTTGGCAAAAAAAGACCAGAGCTTGCTATGCTAATTATGGGATGGATTGTTTCAATACCAGTTTTTTGCGATAGCGGATTCGTAATTTTAAACCCAATTCGTAAAGCCCTTGTAAAACGTACGATGAAATCATCTGTAGCTTCTACTGTAGCACTTTCAATGGGACTTTATATTTCACACTGCTTTATTCCTCCAACACCTGGTCCGATAGCTGCAGCTAATACATTATATGAAGGAATTGGTATGGAAACAAATCTTCTTTTAGTAATGGTATTTGGTGCTCTTTGTTCTATTTTACCTTTAATAGCAAGTTATATTTTCGCAATTATAATTGGAAAGAAAGTTAAAGCAGCTGATGATGTAGACAATAATAGCGGAGAAGTTGTTCAGACTTATGAAGAACTTGTTGCAAGCTATGGAAAGCTTCCTAACGCATTCTTATCATTTGCTCCAATAATCGTTCCTATAGTATTAATGGGTCTTTCTTCTGCATTACAAATGGCAGGCACTCCTATAGCATTTATAACATTCCTTGGTACTCCTATTATAGCTATAGCAGTTGGAGTTATATTAGGTATAATATTATTAGCTAGTCAGAAAAAAATATCTGATCTTTATGATATTACAAATGAAACTCTAAAGGTATCTGGACCTATACTATTCATAACTGCTGCAGGTGGAGTTCTTGGTACTGTTATTGCAAACACTTCAATGGTTGCATTTATCAAGGAAAATTCAACAACATTAGCAACTTTAGGTGTGTTCTTCCCATTCCTATTATCTGCTATATTAAAGACAGCACAAGGATCTTCAACAGTTGCATTAACAACTACAGCTGGTATAATAGCTCCTATGTTATCAACAATAGGACTTGGTACTTCTCCTCTTGCTGCATTGACTGTAATAGCAATCGGAGCTGGAGCAATGACAGTATCACACGCAAACGACAGCTATTTCTGGGTTGTTACTAACTTTGGAGAGATGAAGGTTGAGGATGGATATAAGACTCAAACACTTGGAACACTAATTGTAGGTATTGCATCAATTATTAACGTATATTTAGTATATTTATTTATTGCTTAAAATTATATTATTAATAGAACGTCAAAGCTTTTGCTTTGACGTTCTTTACAAAGAGAGGAGCTGTTTACTTGAATCTAAGAAATGACGCACAAGAAATTATCCACACAGCAATTAAGGCAGCGCTTCCAGATAGTGCGGTAAAAAAAGCGTTGGAAGGACATGAGTTTTCAGATGGCAGACTTTTACTAATTTCAATAGGTAAAGCTGCATGGTCTATGGCGAAGGCCGCATGCGACATACTAGGTGATAGAATTGATGATGGTGTAGTTATAACAAAGTATGAACATTCAAAAGGTGATTTAGCTAAGGTTCGTGTATTTGAAGCAGGGCATCCTATTCCTGATACTAATTCATTTATCGCAACAGAGTATGCAATCAAGCTTGTACAAGATCTAAATGCAAATGATAATGTGTTATTTTTAATTTCTGGAGGAGGCTCAGCTCTATTTGAGAAGCCTTTGATTCCATATGAAGCGCTTGAAAGCTTGACAAAGCAATTGCTAGCTTGTGGTGCTAATATTATTGAAATGAATACTATTAGGAAACGTCTATCCGCTGTAAAGGGAGGAAAATTTGCAAAGCTATGTGAGCCTGCAAAGGTGTTTTCAGTAGTTTTATCAGATATAATTGGAGATCCATTGGATATGATTGCTTCAGGGCCAGCATATCCAGATAATTCAACATCAGAACAAGCAAAAGAAATAATTCATAGGCATGGAATTACACTTACAAAGGATATTGAAGATTTATTAAATATTGAACCACCACATGAACTTAACAATGTAACAACAGTAATTACTGGAAGTGTAACACAGCTTTGCGAAGCAGCAAGAATAAAATGCTTAGAGCTTGATTATGAACCCGTTGTTTTAACAAGCAGCCTTAGCTGTGAGGCAAGAGAGGCAGGAAGCTTTCTTGCTAGTATAGCCCAACAATATAATAATTCAAATAAATCACTGGCATTTATAGCAGGTGGAGAAACCATTGTTCATTTAAAGGGAAAGGGCTTAGGTGGAAGGAACCAGGAGTTAGCACTAGGCTCTGCTGTAGGAATTTCAAAGCTTAAGGATATAGCTGTATTTTCTATAGGCTCGGATGGAACTGATGGACCTACCGATGCAGCTGGTGGATATGTTGATAATAATACTCAAAAACTGCTTTTAGAAAAAGGAATTTCTATATTTCAGTATTTAGAAGATAATAATTCATATTATGCCCTGGAAGCATGTGATGGACTCATCAAAACAGGTGCTACAGGGACGAATGTAAATGATTTATCGGTTTTATTAATTAAAAGATAATTATATATTGAGATAAAAATAAAGCAATTAAAATGTGCTCTTTCTTTTTACTAAAGAAAGAGCACATTTATACTATATAAAATTATTAATAAAATTTAATTGTAATATAATTGCATTTGTTATATAATCATCTTACAACTAATTAGAACTTGATAAACACTTTAAATACTAACTAGTTATGTTTATGATAGTAAAGTTTTATGATAATAATAAAAACCACGGAGGCAATGGATTAAAATGGAAAAATTACAGCTAAAAGATTTTTTAAATTACAAATTTATTTCTGGTCTTGAAATGTCACCGGATAAAAAGAAAGCAGGCTTCGCCGTAAGTGTAGCAGATTATGACAACAACACTTATAAATCAAATATTTGGATGATGGATACAAGTACTAAGAAATATTCTAAGCTCACTTCTCTTAATAAAGAGAAAGGATTTATTTGGCTAAATAATGATACTTTACTTTTTTCGTCTCAAAGAGATGATAGCCTAAAAGCAAAAATAGAGACTGGAGAAGCTTGGACTGTTTATTATTCAATTAGTACAATGGGTGGAGAATCTGAGGAGTTCATGAGGATTCCTATGAATGTAAATGATATTAAGCTTATTGATTCAGATAATTTTATTATTACAGCTCAGTTTGATAATAATTTAATTGATTTACATGGACTCAAGGGTGAAGAAAGAGAAAAAGCTGCTGCAAAGATTAAGGAAAACAAGGATTATGAAGTTCTTGATGAAATTCCTTTCTGGAGTAACGGCGGAGGATTTACAAATAAAAAGAGAAACAGATTATATATTTATAACAAATCAAGTGATAGCTTGCTTCCTATAACAGATGAGTTTACAGAAGTAAATGAATTTAAATATAAGGATGGAAACATACTTTATATTGCTAACAGATATACTGATAAATACGATTTATATGATAGTTTGAATATCTATAATATCAAAGAAAAAAAGAATACAGTGCTTATACCACAGGAGAAATATTCAATAGGTTTTGCAGATTTTATTGGTGATAAGATAGTTGTTACTTTAACTGATATGAAAAAATTAGGCTTGAACCAAAACCATGATATTTATACATTTGAAAATGGTGAGTTAAAGCTTATAATAAAACATGACACAGGATTTAGAAGCTCTGTTGGTTCTGATTGTAGATATGGTGGAGGAAAATCTGTAAGAATAGTTAATGACACTATGTATTTTACTTCAACTATTGGAAAAAGTTCATTTATCAATAAACTTTCACTTAATGGGAAATTAGAGAAATTAACAGCAGATATAGGCTCAATTGATTGTTTTGATGTAATGGATGGAGAAATATTGTTTGTTGGAATGAGAGGTTCAAGACTTCAAGAAATTTATAGTTTGGTAGGAGAGCAAGAAACTAGAATAACAGATTTTAATGAAGATGTTTATACTAATAAATCAATTTCTAAGCCTGAGTATATTAAATTTTTGAATAAGGATAAGATAGAGATAGAAGGATTTATCATTAAACCTGTAGATTATGACAATGCTAAAAAATATCCTGCAATATTTGATATACATGGAGGACCTAAAACTGTTTTTGGTGAGGTTTTCTTTCATGAAATGCAAGTATGGGCTAATATGGGATACTTCGTGTTCCACTGTAATCCAAGAGGTAGTGATGGAAGAGGAGATGAGTTCTCTGATATCAGAGGTAAGTATGGAACTATTGACTATGATGACTTGATGGAATTTACTGATTTAGTTTTAGAGAAATATCCTCAGATTGATGATAAGAGAGTTGGAGTAACAGGCGGTTCATACGGTGGTTACATGACTAACTGGATAATCGGTCACACAGATAGATTTAAGTGTGCAGCTTCACAAAGAAGTATTTCTAACTGGATATCTAAATTTGGAACAACTGATATTGGATATTATTTCAATGTAGATCAAAATGCATCAACTCCTTGGGAGAACCATGATAAAATGTGGTGGCATTCACCTCTTAAATATGCTGATAAGGCAAAGACACCAACTTTGTTTATCCATTCAGAGGAAGATTATCGTTGCTGGTTAGCAGAAGGTTTACAGATGTTTACAGCATTAAAGTATCATGGAGTAGAAGCAAGATTATGTATGTTTAGAGGAGAAAACCATGAGCTATCAAGAAGTGGAAAGCCTAAACATAGGGTAAGAAGACTTGAAGAGATAACAAACTGGTTTGAAAAATATTTAAAATAAATATAAAATGAATTTTTAAAGAAAATTAAACGAATATTCGAAGAATATTTATGAATTTTCACAGAAAATTCTATAAAATAGTGGAGGTAAAAAATGATTGCAATAAAATGTGGAAAACTAAATACTATTACAAATGGTATAATCGAAAATGCAGTTCTTCTTATAGAAAACGGAAAGATTAAGGATTTTGGAGCAAATGTTAAAATTCCAGCTGATGCAACAGTATATGATGCTTCTCAGCATTATGTAATGCCTAGTTTAATAGATGCACATACTCATATTTCAACCTTTAGTGAACCTACTACAAGATTTGGTATGAGAGATGGCAACGAAATGTCTAATCCAATAACTCCATTTATTAGAGCTATGGATGCTTTAAACCCTTATGATTTTGCTATAAAAAAGGTTAGAGATGCAGGCTTCTCTACTGTATGTACTCTTCCTGGCTCAGCTAATATAATAGGTGGAACAGGTATAGTATTTAAGCTAAGAGGAAACACTGCAGAGGAAATGATGATACCAGGAACTGAGCAAATGAAAATGGCTCTTGGAGAAAATCCTAGAGGAGTGTATGGAAGTGAGAAAAAGCTTCCAATGACAAGAATGGGAGTAGCTGGATTGTGGAGACAAACTCTTGCTGAAGCAAAGGATTATTCTGATAAGCTAAAGGAAGCAGAAACAGATCCAAGCAAGGCTCCTAAGTTTGATTTTAAGTTACAATCACTTGTTAAAGTAATTAGAGGTGAAATGAAAGCTCGTATACATTGTCACCGTTCAGACGATATCATGACTGCAATAAGAGTAGCTGAAGAGTTTAAATTAGATTATTCATTAGAGCATGCTACTGAAGGTTATAAAATTGCTGATGTTTTAGGAAGTAAAAAGGCTACATGTGTTGTTGGACCACTCCTTATGGATCCTGCAAAACAAGAGCTACATGAAGTAAGTGAAGAAGCTGCTGCTATACTTTGCAAGGCAGGAGTTAATGTTTGCCTAACAGCTGATACAAGCTCTGCAACAGCATGGCTTCCAGGTCAAATTGGAATAATTATTAGAAACGGTTTAAGCGAAGAGGATGCATTTAAATCTGTTACTATAAATCCTGCAAAGCTTATAGGTGTAGATAAAATAGTTGGTTCTATAGAAAAAGGCAAGGATGCTGATATAGCAATTTTTGACGGACATCCATTCAGCACTATGACTTTATGTAGATTCAACATGATTGATGGAGTTGTTTATAAAAACACATTATAATAACAAATTAAATCTTATTTAAACTAAATAGAATATTATAAAAAAACACAGATTTTGTGATATGATACTTCTAAAGTAGACAATCTAATTAATTATAATTAGATTGTCTACTTGACAAAGGTCAGTTCATTGATAATTTGTGTTTTTTTGTTTTAAACATTGTTAAACAATTTATTTAAGCTAAGTACACCCGCGCCTTCTTCATATTGACTAAGTCCGATTCTAGTACAGCTTTCGATTAGCTTCTTTTTAGCTTCAAAATGCGTCAAATTAGGATTTTCTTGAAGCATTAGAGCAATTGCTCCTGATACTATTGGAGCAGACATAGATGTACCTGTTAAGGAGGTATATCCGCTTAGGTCAATATTTGATAGAGAAACAATATCTACACCTGGAGCCAGTAAATCTGGCTTTCTAACTCTGTCTCTTGTTGGACCTCTACTTGAAAATTTAGGAATTTTTAAGATCTTTCCATCAGGATCACTTCTATCATCACAGGCACCAACTGAAATAACATGCCTACTTGTTGAAGGTGATAAAATGCTTCTTAGAGTTGGACCATTATTACCAACTGCAGTAACAACAATAAGACCATTTTCTATCGCTTTATTTGCAGCTTTTACAAGTGGGTCGAAGCGTTCTGAGTATTGAGCAGCTGTTCCAAGAGACAAATTTAATATTCTTGTATTATAATAATTCTTTGTTTGAATAATCCACTGAATTGATGATAATATATCTGAAACCTTACCATTTCCTTCATTGTCGAGTGCTTTTACTGATAATATAAATGCCTCTGGGGCAATACCTCTATATTTACCTTTTGATGAAATCCCATTTGAAGCTACAAGCCCTGAAATGTGTGTGCCGTGGCCATTATCATCATAAGGCTTTTGCCTATTTTTAAGAAAATCTTTAAAGCCTAGAATTCTGCTATTTGGATAAGTTAAATCCTTGTGCATAGTGATGCCAGTATCTATTATCGCTACAGTTACGCCTTTGCCACTCAAAGGAATAGAGCTGATAGTATCCATACCTATAGTTTTACCAGCCTTGTTAATTATACTGTATATTCTTGAGTCATAAGAAATAAAATCTATATCTTCATGAGTATAGAATTTTTTAATTTGCTGTATATTCATATCACAAGCAAAACCATTTACTATTGGAAGCTCGCATTTAATCCGTTTTGAAAGTGCTGCAACATTGCTTTTATTATATGCTTTTTCACTTTTTAAGCTTACAATAACTGGAATACTGCTAGTGCTATTTGAATTTACAATTGATTGTATGAGGGGGCATACTTTTAAATACCCATTATTATTTTTCATTCTATACACCCATGCACCAACTCCATAAAAACCATAAGACATTTGCGCGATGGTCAAAGTCTTCCAAGAGAAAACTCGGTGCATATCCTTTCTTAGTTTATACTTACTTAAACCTTGTCAAATTCATTTCCACTCTATTATCTTCTCTCATTAATTTATGCATTTGTGCATGCTTTGGTGTTAAAATCTTTATATCAATCTAAATTAATTAATGCTTAGATAGTACAAAACCCTCAATATCATTTTAGATATCGGGGGTTTGTTTTTGATATTTACTATTATAATTAAATTTGCGTAACTTTAATCTAAAATACTGTTTATAAATCTTTCTAAAATTGCACTTACTTCTGCTCTTGTAGCAGTAGCTTGTGGGACAAAGTTTCCATTATCACGTCCTGTTATCAAGTTGATACTTTGTGAGTAAAGAGCTGCATTTACTGCCCAGTTTGAAATCTTAGCTGAGTCAGGATATAATAGTTCTGTATCAATATTAGCATCCAAAACCTTGAGGAAATCTGCAAATCTATAAATTATTGTCGCCATCTCTTCACGACTTATTGGAGAATTTGGTTTAAATAAGCTATTTCCATATCCGGTAATTATATCATTTTCTGTAGCCCAGTCCACATATTTTCCATAGTATTCGTTGTAGTTACAATCTGTAAATGCTCCATTTTCAGAAAGTTTTATTTCACCAAAGCTGCGTTCATAAAGTCGTCCAATTACAGTTGCAAACATTGCACGTGACATATTTGAATCTGGAGAAAAAACAGTGCTTTCTAAACCTAGGAAAATTTCACGTTCTGTTACAAAATCAATATTTTTCTTTGCCCAATGACTAGCTATATCAGTAAATGACTTTGAATTGTTTTTGAAAAGTACTTTTGTAGCAGGAGGAGCTATAAATTTATCATTTGCTGCAAAACCGATAAATACTTCGTTTCCGTCTGAATCTATGTAATAAGGAATACCCAATTCTGAATTATAAGTACCTTTGCTACTAACGACAAGTGCGTAAGGTGAAAAATCTTTTGCTTCAAAAACTAGATACCAAATACCATTAATTTGTTTAAGTTCTGACACAAGCATTGTAACACTGCCATCATCTGCTTTATGAGCAATTGAAAGCTGTTCCTTTGCGTTTAGCAGTGTTTCTGGAACAGGAAGAGAAATTGTTACTGTATATCCATCTCTAGGTACGGTTTTATTATTTGTTCCTTTTATATACAGAGAAATATCAAAAGGATAGACTGTATTTTCAATTTCTAGCATGAAGCTAGAATCACTTTCATTTGTATTTGTAACCTTTACTTCTACTGAGTTAGAAAAAGCATTTTGCATATTTGCTTTAGCTATAATTGGTCCATTTGCAGAGCTGAAAAGAGAACTGCTTGTTTCTGTAACAGTAATTGTTCGTGGTGGTATATAATCATCATCGTTATTGTTGTTGAATACTGTAAATGATGCAGAAATGGTCACAGGATACGCTGGCATTGTAAAGGAATTTCCACTTACAGTAACCTTTGTATTAATGTCACCAGTCTTATAAACATCCCAAGCAGAAAATGTATAACCACTGTTTGGAGTAGCTTGTAAATTAATTATATCTCCAGCAGCTGCAATCGCAGTTCCTGTGCTATTTGTACTATCAACTGATACTGTAAAACTACCGTTTTCAACAGTTGCTTTTGTTATATCATATGTGGTTATGATTTGAAGATACTTATGTTCGGTTGAATATACATAATCATCGAGTTTATAGTCTGTATCTGGTTCACTCGCCTCGTTATTAGATTTGTATTTATAGGATAAAGGCATTGATATTTGGGTGTCGTCTTTAAAGCTGATTGCAATTAAGCTACCTATAGCTGTGACCTGACCATCCGAGATGGAAATACTTTCATTAGCATGTATACCACTAGTTCCTACAGTAAAATCATAATCAATTTCTGGTGTGATTGCTTCGATGCTTGAAGCTTCATTAATATTTACTATTGGACTGCCTGAAGCTACATAATCGCTACCGTCCCATACATATCCTATGAGAACATATCCTCCTTCATACCCTCCTGCATAAATACCTGTACTTTGCGAGCAAATATTTACATATGCTGTTTCGCCTATGGCTACAGTGCCATTGCTGTGTAGTCCACAATCTGCATCATATATACTCCAATCTACAACTTTAATCTTTGCAGCTCCGGAAATTCGTATATCACCATTTGAATAGACAGCGTCTCCAGAGTTACCTAATTTATTTACGTTAAGTTCGGCGTCATCAATCAATATATTATTATATGATAAAATTCCAAAATCACTCCTATCACCAGTTGCGACATCTAGTTTCGTACGAGATCCTGTAACCACAATATCTCCACTTATTCTTATGCCATTTTTTCTAGATACGATTGAAACTTCACTATCGACAATGGAAAATTCATCACCCTCGCTGTATATTCCTTCACCTTTCGTGTCAATTTCTACAATTGCTCCATCAATTGATAAGTCATCATCAGACCTTATTCCATAATAGCCTGAATTAGGAGAAATAATTGTTAGAGTTCCGCCTGAATCGGATGATATGGACAAATTTCCAGAAACATAAATTCCTTCCCATAAGGTATTTGGATCTGTTTCACTTCCTATAACATTGTGACCATCAAGAACAATGTTCAAATCGGTATTATAAGCATAGATCCCTATTCTGTTGTTTGAGTAATAGCTTGTTATGTTTGCATCTTTTAGTGTCAGCGTCCTGGTGGCTTCGTTGTATTTTACATTGTAGCTGATAGCACTTGCACTGGTGCTTGTGATTTTGCCATCGTCCCCATTTAGCCAGTAAGAAGTATTGCTACTATCGGCTAATCCTGAAACCACTACGTTGCTGGAATTACCGCTAAGTCCTGTATTATCGCCGCTAACACAAACCCTTGGGCAGGATATAATTTCAACGTATCTAAAATCAGTGTTATTGTTGAAAGCAGCGTCCTGAGACATAGTATAGTTTGATTCCGGATTAACAGTTGTTGTATTTGTTCTATATTTATAATTATCAATTGAGATGTCCGTACTGCCATTAACACCGAGAGCACTTCTTTTCCCAGAAGATGTAATGATGCCATCGTTCATTGTAAGATTTCCTGTTGCTGTAATACCATCACTACTTTCATTTAATCCGATTGCAATCACCGTACCTCCATCTATGCTAACATCTCCGTCGACTAAAACACCGTATGCATTACCAGAAGAATTAATCTTACCACTATTTATGTCAAGTGCTGCATTCGAACCCCAAGCCTGGATTCCATAAGTTCCGCCAGACACTGATAAGGAACCGTTGCCTTCAAATTTAAGAGCTCCCAAAACACAAATTCCACTGCTTGCTTCAGGTGAGGTTCTGGTAGAGGCGTGAATTATGTTAGTGGTATCTTTTTCTATTACTATATGGAGTGATTTGTTGGAAAATATTCCATAGTCATAGTCACCACGATTTAAAAAACTAGAAATTTCAATTCCGTTGAGTGTTAACGTTAAGTATTCTCTTTTTCCATCTATTGATACAGAGAATAGATAATCGTCAGCAGTGCCTGTCTGGGTATAAGAGTTGTCGCCGTTTTCCGACTCTTTCCAGAAGTATGGGGTCTCAACCTCCCAGTCTGTGTTAACATCGCTGCTATATACAAGTGTATCTCCTACATAAAGCGTGTCAGGATCGACGGGATAAGCATGAACTTCCAATGGTATATAGGGAAGTATCAAAAACATAATTATCAGTATACTTATTACCTTTTTAACTTTTGACATTGTCTTTTTTTCCTCCAATTCGATTTAAATAAATTGTAAATAATTGTATGTATAATAATTTTATGCTAAAATAATTATACATCTAAAGTTAACTCTAGAGTCAAGTTTTTTTTAGACAATGTTGAAGGAGTGTTATATTATATGACAAAACCAAATGGACTATTTTCTATTGGAGAGATTGCTACAGTTTGTTGTGTGAGTGTTGATACACTTAGGTTTTATGAATCAAAAAAACTAATTAAGCCTGAGTACATTGCTCCAGAATCTGGTTATCGCTATTACAGTCGTGAAAATTTAATGCAAATGAATATGATATTAAGACTAAAAGACGCAGGCTTGTCCTTGTTGGAAATCAGAGATTATATGGATAGCGGAAATCATGCAGATAAAAAAATTATTGATCTAACACATCGTCGTGATATGCTCAATGGGCTTATTGAGAGTTTGAAAATTCTCGATACTATAAACGGAGATCTAACAGTACATGAAATTGTGCTGCCAGAACGTATTTGCATATGCAAGACAATTAAGGCCGAGGATGGAAACCATGCACTTCTTTCTATAGGTGAATTTTATGATGAGCAGCTCCATAACGGTGTACCTATTAGCCGCAGTTGGCCAGAATTTTGCGAATACCCTGATGAAACACTTTTGAGGGGAGAATTTCCAGTAGAGAATTTTACTATAAATGCTTGTTTGCCTGTTGACAAAGAATACGCATCTTCTGAAGTAAAATATTTCCCTTCCGGAATTGCATTAAATGTTAATTTTAGAGGCTCATATTATGATTTATGGAAAGCGTATAAAGCTTTAAATCAACACATGGAACAAAATGGATTTGTTAGTTCAGGTTATCCGCAGGAAATTTATTTAGAAATAAATGCTGACGGTTCTGTTCGTTTTGATGAGCCACAAAATATTACACGCGTAATCATACCAGTAAAACATTTGCAGGAAAAATAATATGATAAAAACAATTAATGTTGCAATTTTTAAAAAGAAGTTGAAGTAAAAAAAGTAGTGTATTTTGTTCTAAAATAATGTATAATAGGCTTAATAAGCAAATTGCTAGAAAGGCTATAGTTATTAGAAATATAGAAAGGAAAAGCATCAGTGGCTTGATGCAGGGGAATGAAAAAAATGGATGAAAAAATTTTAGTAGTTGATGACGAGAGACCAATTGCAGAAATAATTAAGTATAATTTAAAGAAGGAAGGTTTTGATGTCAGAACTGTATATGATGGTGAAGAAGCTATAAAAGCAGTTCATGAAATGAAGCCTGATCTTATAGTGTTAGATGTTATGCTTCCAAAAAAGAATGGTTTTGAGGTTTTAAAGGAGCTCAGAATGGAGTATGTTATGCCTATTCTTATGCTTACTGCAAAGGAAGAAGAAAATGATAGAATCACTGGGCTTGAACTAGGTGCAGATGATTATATAGTAAAGCCATTTAGTAACAAGGAGCTAATCGCTAGAGTAAAAGCAAACCTTAGAAGAGTTAGACTTTCAACAGTTGAAGAGGAAATGAAATTCAAAATAACTCAGATCGGTAAGCTGGAAATAAATCTTAATACCTTTGAGGTTTCAAAAGGTGGTAAAATAATTGATTTAACAAATAGAGAATTTGATTTACTTAAATATTTCGTTCAAAATCCGGACAAAACCTTTGATAGAGAGCATCTTTTGAAAGCTGTTTGGGATTGGGAATACGGAGATTTAAGAACTGTCGATGTTACTATAAGAAGATTAAGAGAAAAAATTGAAACTGAGGACGATAAATATATAATAACTAAGAGAGGCTTAGGGTATTACTTTAAAAGTCAGCAGGCTTAGAAATACTACAAATTATGAAAGGATAAGTGCTGGGCTCATGCTTTAGGCTTTATGAATATTATTATACAAAGGTATGAGCATACTGGAGAAGGAAAGCAAAAGATGTTTAAAAGTATCAGATGGAGATTGGTATTAATATATTTTCTATTAACGCTTCTTGCCATGACAGTGGTTGGCTTTTTTATTGTAACACAATCTGAAAGAATTCAATTAGAAGCTAATTCAAAAAATATTCGAGCAAGAGTAAGCTATATTTATGCCTCTTCAGAAGCTTTGAAAAATGATGATTGGATAACTAACGTAGAAAGTATTAAGCTTAATATTGAAAATGGTATACAGCTTGGATATAACGAGAATGTATATATTATATTAAATAATGAAAGTAAAACTATCATTGCTTCAAGTGTTATAGGTTTGGAACAAAACAGTGCACTTAATAATGATAGAATTAATAGTAGAATACTTGTGAAATCAATGGGTGGAGAAGCTGCAGAAACTAATGTAGATAACAAGCTTGATGACACACATGTAAGTCACATATCTTACCCTGTTATGAATAATAGTGGAGATGTTAAGGGATATATTTATATGACTAATGATATAGGATATATCAACGATACTATTGTTCAAACTAAAGATATTTTCATGCGAGCAACAGCAATAGTGCTATTATTAACTATAATTTTTGGATTTATAATGTCAAAAAGTATTTCTGCTCCAATAAAGGATTTAACAGCAAAGGCAAGACAAATGTCACAGGGCGATTTTGATCAAAAGGTTGAAATTAAATCTGATGATGAAATAGGACAGCTTGGTAAAATGTTTAACTTTTTAACTGATGAGCTAGAAACTAGTATGTTTAAGCTAAATCAAGAAAAAAGCAAAATAGAAACTACCTTGACATACATGGCAGATGGAGTATTAACAGTTGACAAGAATGGAAACATTATACATATAAACCCAATTGCAAAAAGAATTTTATCAGTAAGAAGTAAGGATGTTATTTATGATCAAATAATATCAAGAAGAACTCATGACCTCTATTTAGATAAATTAGAGAAAAACAACTGGAATGGCACTTATACTTTAGAAACTGAAAAAGAAACCTATAAAATAGATTATGCACCATATATGGATGGTCAAAATCAAATTGGTGGTGTTATTTTAGTATTCAAAAATATAACAGAGCAGCATAGACTAGATAAACAGCAAAAAGAGTTTGTAGCAAATGTATCTCATGAATTGAAGACACCTATCACTACAATAAAAAGCTATACTGAAACTTTACTTGAGGGAGCTTTAGAGGAAAAGGAGATAGCACTTGATTTTCTAAAGACTATAAATAGCGAAAGTGATAGAATGTCAAGATTAGTAAGTGATTTATTGAAATTATCTAGAATGGACCATGAAAAGGCTATTTGGACAAAGGAAAAACTTAGTATTAATGAAATAGTTAAGGATTGCTGTTCAAAGCTTAGCTTGCAGGCAAAGAGTAAAAAAATAAAGCTAGAATGTAGCTATGACAGCAGAAATACAAATGTTTTATTTGATAAGGATGGATTAGAGCAGATACTTTTAAACATTATTGGTAATGCTATTAAATATACTCCTGAACATGGAGAAGTAAGTGTTGGTATCTCAGCAGAAACTAGTAGACTTGTTTTGACTGTAAAGGATACTGGTGTTGGAATCCCTAAGGATGACCTAAATCATGTCTTTGAGAGATTTTACAGAGTTGATAAGGCAAGAACTAGACAGATGGGCGGTACTGGCTTAGGACTTTCTATAGCTGAGCAAATAGCTAAGGCTCATGACAGTACTATAGAAATTTCTAGTGAGCTCCACGTTGGGACAACAGTCATTATAAGTATGCCAAAACTATTAAAGGCTTAGAAAATTGGAGCTATTATGAACAGGCTAAAAAATTTATTTCTATTATTTATGGTTATTTTGTCAATATATTTGAGCTCTCAGGTTTGGTTGCAGTTACCTGATTTTTTGTCATTCAATAAAGATGAGCCTTCAGAAGCTTCCACTGATAATGAAAATATAGATGAGAGAGTATGGGAGCTTATAAGACCTCACAAATATGTAGTTAAGGATGAAACAAGGCTAATAGAACTACACATAAATAATGAAAGACTATTATGGGAAGATGCATTAAAAAATTTAGAGACAACACTAAAATTTTTTACAGAAACTCAATCAACACTGTTTGCAAAAGAAGAATTCCCTAGTGAATATATAATGATGGAGTTTGAGCACAAGCTGCCTGCTGACATATTTTTGGGTAAATTTAATGTTGATAAAGAGAATATAAAAACTAGATTGCATTATATAGAAAAAATTATAATTGGGCTTAATGAACCAAATAGCATATATTTGTATACTGGTGATTCTACACTTAAATTAAAAAGCTCTAGAATTGACAATACTAAGATATATAGCTATCTAAAGGATATTAATAAGGATGAATATATAAGCTATAAGGAAAATATTCAAATCGAAGGGATTACAGTACCTGTTCCTATACCAGATATAAAAACAGCTTTAAATCCTGTGTTCGTAAAAACAGAATTTGATGTAAAGGATAAAAAAATAGTAGAGGCTATTGCAAAGGATTATTTCAAAAACACCTTTGATTATGTAAGAAAATCTGAAAGCATTAATGGTGATATACGTTATGTATATAAGAATGAAAAGGAGCTAAAAATTAGTTCTGAAGGTTTGCTAGATTTTTTTGATCCAAATGTAGATATTAAAAATAAAAGCAATGTATACCCTGGATTTCTTTCTGCGATTAAATTTGCTTCAAACTTTTTAAACTTCCATACAGATATGTATCTAAGTGATGTGCAGCCTATTCAATACGAGGGAAACTTTGGCTACAACTTCATTTTTACATACAGAATAAAGAACAAGCCAATAATTTTCAGTAAAATTAGAGAGAGTGCGGCATTAGAGGTTAAAGTAATAGGAAAGAGTGTTGTTTCATACAAAAGACTTATTAGAGACTTAGATACTGAACAAGAGGATGCTATGGTGGAAGAAAAAATCATGTCCTTTCAAGAGCTTTTAGAGATGCAGGTTATGATAAGTGAGGATGGACAAGAAAGTAATGCGCTTAGAGTTATTGATAAGTCAATGATTGATGATATAAGTAATGTTTATCTTGCTTACTATGATTATGCTAGAGTCAATGCTCAGCAATTAATAGTAGCCTGGGTTGTTGAAATAAATGATAAAAGCTATGTGTTTAATGCTTTAACAGGAAAATTGCTAGAGAACTAGAAATTAGGAAGGATTTAAGGTATTAAAAGATGGATTGGAATAAATCATACAATGTTTTAATAATTGCATTTTTAATAATAAATATTTTCTTGTTTAGCTATATCTTTATTACTAATAAAGTTGAAATTGACAATGAGCTTAAAGAAAGTGAAGATTTTTTAAATAATGTTATAAAAATTTTAGAGCAAAAGGATATTAAAGTATCCTATGAGCTACCGACAGATATATATGAAGCACCATTTTTAGAGCTTGAATATGACATTATTGAACCGACAGATGTGCTTGTAAAGAATTATATCGCTGATTATGATGGAATTATCAGCGATGAAATATTAGTATATAAAAGCAATTTTGAGACTCTTGAAATAGAAGGAAAGAAAAAAATTATTTATTATAATAAATCTTTAGAGAGTCTAGAGCTGGAAGAAAAGCAGGATAGCTCTTTACTGAGCAGTGAAGAGGTACAGAAAATAATTAATGATTTTTGTAACGAGAAAAATATTGATATGACGGGTTTTACAAAAATATGCGAGTATGCTGATGTTAAACTTAAGCATGTGAAATATGTAGAAAAGCATAGAGGATATAACCTTGAGAACTCATATCTTGAATTTGCGATATATAAAGGACATGTTTATAATTTTAATATGCAGAGAGTAGCTAGAATTAATGAGAGAGCAAATATAAAATCAATATCAGCAGCAGAGGCGCTCTTAAGATTAATGACCTTTAAAGAGATGAAAAACAAGGAAGTAGTGGATATGCAGATATGTTACTATACAAAAGAAGAGGAAGATTTTAAAAATAAGAACTCTATAAGTACAGATTTAGTATGGAAGGTTATTTTCAGTGATAATACTTATGTTTACCTAGCTAGTGAAGGAATTTAGTAATTATTAATATTGACAAGTATATAAATTATAATATATAATTAACAAAACTTAATACATTAGTTTGGTAACTATTGTTTTAATAGGGAAAACAGTAAAATCTGTTACAGCCCCCGCTACTGTGAAAGGTGATAGTACTCTTAAACCACTGTGCATACTGCATGGGAAGGTGAGTACTATATGATCCGAAAGTCAGGAGACCTGCCGAATTAATTAGTTAATAGATTTTCGGGAGGAACTTCTAGATTAGATATATAAATATCTTTTTGCATTTATTGCATTTTATCTTCCGAGTAATCGGGAGATTTTTTATTTGGAGGAAATTTTATAGATGAATATATAATGAAAAATTGAAAAAAGCTGGACAGCAATAATTGCAGATGAAACAAAATTTATTGGATATCCACATATTCACTTTATGGGAAATATAAAATTTGCAAAGAATTTTATAAAAAAGGCTATAGCTTATAAGCAAAAATCGAGTGTATTTGATTAAGATAAATAGTTGATTAATATATACAGTAAACAAATAGGAGAAGAAAAATGGTAAAAGTAATAATGGTACAGGGAACAACATCTAATGCTGGTAAAAGCTTGACAGTCGCTGCTTTGTGTAGAATTTTCAAACAGGATGGATACAGGGTTGCTCCATTTAAATCTCAAAACATGGCTTTAAATTCTTTTATTACAAAGGAAGGATTGGAAATGGGAAGGGCACAGGTTATGCAATCAGAGGCAGCTGGGATAGAGCCTGATGTTAGAATGAATCCGATACTATTAAAGCCTACAGGTGATAAGGGCTCGCAGATTGTATTAAATGGTAAGGTGTTCAAGGATATGACAGCAGTTGAATATTATAAACACAAATTAGATATGATTCCTCATATTATGAATGCTTTTAATTCACTTGCTGAGGAATATGATATTATTGTAATAGAGGGTGCTGGTAGTCCAGCAGAAATTAATTTAAAGGAAAATGACATTGTAAATATGGGTATGGCTAAGCTTGTCGATGCTCCTGTTATAATCGTTGGAGATATTGATAGAGGAGGAGTTTTTGCTTCTCTTGCTGGTACAATGCTGCTGCTTGATGAAGAAGAAAAGACTAGAGTAAAGGGTTTCATTATTAATAAGTTTAGAGGGGATGTCGATTTGCTCACTAGTGGTCTCAAGATGCTTGAGGAAATAACAAATGTATCTGTTTTAGGAGTAGTACCTTATTTAAGGCTTTATATAGATGATGAGGACAGTCTTTCTGAAAGATTGACAGGCATTGAAACTGATAATTTGATAGACATAGCTGTTATCAAACTTCCTAGAATTTCAAATTTCACTGATTTTAATGTTTTTTCTATGGTTAAAGGAGTATCACTAAGATACGTAAGTAATGTTAAAGAGTTTAAAAGTCCTGATATGATAATTATACCTGGAACTAAAAACACTATAGAGGATTTAAAATGGTTGAAACAAAATGAACTGGAAACAAAACTAATTAGATATGCTAAAGAAGGTAACCCAGTTTTTGGTATTTGTGGAGGATATCAAATGCTAGGAAAAGAAATCCATGATCCGGATTATATTGAGGCAGGAGGTTCAGTTAAGGGCTTAGGTCTATTAAATATAGAAACTGTATTTTGCAAGAATAAAACAACTAGGCAGATAAAGGGGAAAATAAACAATATAGAAGGCTTTTTTAAAGAATTATCAGGAATAGCTATTGAAGGATATGAAATACATATGGGCAATTCTAAAATCATAGTACAGAATGATGAAGTATTAGAAGGTTTAGAAGGTAAACTAGTATCATCAACAATAGAGTTAACTAGTAATGATATAACAGTTACAGCCAATATAGAAAACGATAATACTATTTTACAGGACGGATGTGTTTCAGGAAATGTAGCAGGGAGCTATATTCATGGAATTTTTGATAAATCAGAATTTGTCAATGCAATAGTGAAAATACTTATGGATAAAAAAGGGATTGATAGTAGTGAGCTTGAAGCCTTTGATATAAAGAAGTATAAAGACAGTCAATATGATTTGTTAGCTGATTCTGTAAGAAAATCTCTTGATATGGGAAAAATCTATGAAATAGTTGGTGTAAAATGAAGATAGATATTTAAAAAAAGCTAAACATTTTAAGCTAAGAGAATTAGATTTATATAAAAGTACAAAGATTTCATTTGAAAGAGCAGATGCAATAATTACTACTGCTACAGATATTATTAATAGATTTGCAGTAGATGAATGGGCGAGCTTAAATGTGATGCATATTCAGAGCCTTAAGAAGGCTAGAGAAGTGTCTGCATCTATATTAGAAGAGGAAAAGATTAGTTTATACTCAGATTTTGATATAATAGGAAAGCTTCCTAGTGAATTCAGTTATAATACCGAAAAGGTAGGTATATGTGTAAGCTTAGTTGAAAGTAAAAAACCTTTTGAGTATACGCTGGAGTTTATGGTATGGCTGGACCTGTTTTAGAAATGGTAGATGGAGAAGAAAAAATCATATATACTTTAGATACTATTGACTATGATGTGGTTGATATGTTAAGCATTGTAATAGTTGGAAACAGTTCATCGTATATATAAAGATAGAATTATAACTAAAAGGGGTTATAATCTTAACACTTTTCAATAATTATAATGACAAGCTAATAATTTATAGTTGCAAAATTACTAAAAAAATAGTATATTATATAGAGCGAATGAAGTTCGCTCTGCGAGCATAGTTCGCTTGTATTGACTAAAATAAAGGAAAGAGTGTTCAAATGTCAAATTTTTTAATAGAAGGTGGCGTAAAGCTTAGAGGTAAGGTTAATATAGGTGGTTTTAAAAATGCTGCTTTAGCAATTATACCAGCTGCAATTTTATGTAAGGAAAAGTGTATTATAGAAAATGTTCCAGCGATAGAGGATGTAAATGCTTATAAAGAGATACTTACTAATGTTGGAGCTAAAGTTGTTATGCTTGATGAAACTACTATGGAGATAGATTCTTCAGAAATAAAAGAAATTAATATAAAACAATTCTCTAAAAATATAAGAGCTTCTTATTATATGTGGGGAGCTGGCTTAGGAAGATTTAATAAAGTTACAACACCTTTTCCTGGAGGCTGTAACATAGGTGCTAGAAAGTTTGATTATCATATAAAGGGATTTGAAGCTTTAGGAGCAAGGGTAGAGGTTTTAGAAGATCAAACTATTAGTTTGTGTGCTGATAAGCTTATAGGTAATAGAATATATCTTGACTTCGCTAGTGTCGGAGCTACAATTAATATAATGCTCGCTGCAGTATATGCAGAAGGCAGAACTACTATTGAAAATGCTGCAAAGGAACCTCATATAGTTGACACTGCTAACTTCTTAAATGCTATGGGAGCTGATATAAAGGGAGCGGGAACTGATGTTATAAGGATAAATGGAGTTTCTAAATTAAATGGTTGTACATATAGTGTTATACCAGACCAAATAGAAGCAGGAACATATATGCTTGCAGCAGCTGCTACTAAGGGAGATATAATCATTGATGGAATCATACCTAAGCATTTAGAGCCAATTACAGCCAAGCTTCAAGAAATGGGTATGAGAATAGAAGAATATGGGGATTCATTGAGGGTTTTCTATGAAAAAGAGCTAGAACCAGTCAACATTAAGACTCTTCCATATCCAGGATTTCCTACAGATCTTCAACAACCTATGGCAGTGCTTCTTTCTTCACTAACTGGAGATAGTATTATTGAAGAAAGTATATTTGAAAGCAGATTTAATTATGTTGATGAGTTAAGAAAAATGGGTGCTGATATAGAGGTAAATGATAGAATAGCAAAAATAAGAGGCAAGGGATTTTTAAATGGAGCTTCTGTCAATGCACCTGATTTAAGAGCAGGAGCTGCACTAATAATTGCAGGCTTAGTAGCTAAGGGTACAACTGAAGTAAATGAAATTCATCATATAGATAGAGGGTATGAAAATATAGAAAATAAATTTATGAACCTCGGTGCAAGAATAAAAAGGGTTGTAGAATAAAGAAAAACAAAGAAACAGGAAGCCATTAATTAGCTTCCTGTGTTTTTTGAAGAATCAAAATGATTCTTCCATAGAGTGAATTGTTAGTTTCATCAGAGTGAAACTAACAGTTCACTTTTTACATATTCACTACATCCTGATCTAATTCTTTATATTTCAGACGTGTAGCTTTTCCTCCCCTTATATGCCTTTCAGATTTATTTTTTAATAAAATCTTCTTAACATCATTTGCAATCGGAGGACTTATTTTTGGAAGTCTTTCAGTTACATCTTTATGGACTGTGCTTTTGCTTACACCAAATTTTTTCGCTGTTTGTCTTACTGTAGATTCGGTATTTATAATAAACTCAGCTATTTCCATTGCTCTTTTTTCTATGTAATCTTTCATATTTACCTCCATGCTTATTCAATCTCCTTTTGAAGATATTAATATGCCCATTTTTTAATTATTATGCTAAATTATTTGATAATAGAACATATTTTAGTCTTTATAATATGAACTTGGGTCATAATTTTTGCCTTTTACTATGATTTCATAATGAAGATGAGGAATATCCGACATTTCAATATTTTCTAGAACTCCTAGAGTTCCTATCTTTTGACTCTTTTGAACCTTATCTCCAACGTTTACTGTGTTGCTTGATAGACAGCTGTAAACAGTAAAAATTTCATCTCCATGATTTATAACAATCTCTACTCCCATTGTGCTATCCTTATTCACCTTTTCAACTGTACCGTCATAAGATGAATATACGTTTAAGTCACCATCTGCTTGGATATCTATACCTTGATGAGTTCTCCATTCTTCAATAGCTTCAAAATACAACAGTTCCTTTATATTGAATTCTCTAGTAATTTTTCCTGGAAGAGGCTTAGCAAGCAGCTCCAGTATACTTTTTTGTGCTGCTACATCTTTTTTCTCTTGATTTGCTATAGCTTTTTCATAATCATTCATTGTCTTTTTTACATAATCCTTATAAGGGTCTTCAAAGGTTGTATCTGCAGAATCTTGATCATTTGTACCATCCTTTGAACTAATATCTTTATTATCCCTTGTATATTTCCATATTATTGCTGTCGAAATCAAGCAAATACACAGAGCAATAATAAAAAAATTAGTATTATTTTTTTTAATGCTCTTAAAAAGTTTTATAGATTGCACTTTCATTTTTTTTAATAAATTATTTTGTTTCATTTCCTATCTACTATCCTTTCTTTCAATCATTTGTTTTTTTAAGTATAAATTTAATAGAAAACTATTATTTCTATTAGAAAAGCGGAATATCTTCGCTTCTAATAATTTTTAATAGCTTTTCCATAATTTTTTATAATATACATATTGCTTGTATTATTAAGTTATATTTTTTTAAAAAAATAATATAATTTAAAAACATCACTCAAAAGGAGACAAGTATATGAAAAAGATTAATTACAGGGGTATAATATTATATATTATTGCTATTTTTTTGCTTCTTTATACAGTTCCTACATTATCCTTATATATAATAAAGAATAATTTTCCTGAAAAAAAATCAAATTTAGAAATGACAGGAGCTGATAACTTATCAATATCTGATGAGGATTTAACCATGCGTGTTGTACAAGTGTATGATGTCAACAAAAAAGCAGTTATTGAAATTGAAATAGAGGAATATATTAAGGGAGTTGTTGCAGGAGAAATGCCTGCTGAGTTTGAAAGAGAAGCTTTAAAGGCTCAGGCTGTTGCAGCACGGACATATCTATTATATAAATTAAAGAAAAACACTGTAAACCCAGACGAACATAAGGATGCACCAATTTGTAGCGGTATACATTGTCAGGTTTACTATTCAAAGGATATGCTTTTAGAGAAGTTTACTCAGGCTTGGTTTGATAAGTACTGGACAAAAATAGAAAATGCAGTTGAATCGACTAAGGGAGAACTTTTAAGCTATGATAATAAGATTATAGAACCGCTATTTCATTCTACTAGTGGGGGTAAAACTGAAAATTCTGAGGAAGTATTTGGAAGCTTCATGCCATACCTGAGAAGTGTTGAAAGTCCTTATGAAGATGCTGCACCAAAACTCAACGCTTCTATTACCATTCCTATTGATGAGTTTATTAAAAAATTAAGTGATGAGTATGGAATCAACGACTTGAATGCAAGTAATCTTAAAACTAAAATATCATTATTGGAAATGAGTGAGGGTGGAAAGATTAAATCTTTAAAAATAAGTGACAAGACTCTGACAGGTAGAGAAATACGTTCATTATATAGTTTGAATTCTGCTAATTTTAAATTTATTCAAAGCAAGGACAATATTCAAATTGTAACTACAGGATATGGACATGGTGTTGGAATGAGTCAATATGGAGCAAATGGAATGGCAGCAAATGGTTACAATTATGAGGATATTTTGAAGCACTATTATACAGGAGTTGAAATAATTAGAATGAGATAAACACTAGAAAAAAGACAGTCTTATTGAAATTGTTTTTACCTATAATTTAGTATTAGTAACATTGTCGAAAAATGGCGAACGATTATTGTTGCAAAATGTTGAGAAATGTATTATTATAAAAAATGTTGTAGGGGGGATGAACTAAATATGGAGGAGTATAGACTTCTGTTTTGTATAGCCAGCAGCATTGATAATATTGTTGCCGGTTTAAATTCCTATGTAAAGGATAAAGATTACAAATTTCAAATTGAACATATCACAGATTATTCTGATTTAATTTCATACGAAAATTTTGAATTGCTTGATTGTATAATCATTCAAGAGTTTTTTAGTCCAGAAATTCCAATAACTATTGAATATTTAAGCAAATTAATTTCATATAAAAATTTAAATATAATATGTATTTTTGATGAATCGAAGCGTAATATTTATGCTAGTAATTTATATAAAAAATGCTTATTTAATTGTTTTTTTGGAGAAGATGCAGCAAAGCTTTCTGTCGAAACGCTTGTAGAGATTATCATAGATGGAAGAGAAGCAAAAGTAGCAAAAGATTATTATCGTATTAAGGATGAATTTGAAGACTCTAGATCAAAAAAATCAGCATTAGATGAGCTAATTAAGATTTCACGATTATACAAGGATGATGAGGAACTTCTTATTGATGAATTTAATATAATTGCAGAAAAACTGAGCAGTATAGATATAAGAAACTTGATATTAGAGCTTCCAACTCAATTGATTGAAACACTATTGTGCATACCACGTTTTTATGCAGAATATCAAAAACTTAAGGAAATAATATCTAATACTGATAAAAGTAAACCAATGAATTCAATAGATAAAATTGATAAATTTGATTTAAGATTAATTCCTATAAATTCAAAAAACATTGGAGTAGTAAGTTTATCAAAGGGTGCTGGAGCAAGTTTTTTCTGTATGAATTTTGCTAAAGCATTATCTGAATTTATGAAGGTTTCTGTTATAGAGATGCCATTGTTAAAACCCTATATGTACTATTATCTCGGCTTGAATGCTTTATGCGCTGAAGAAATAGTTGATTTCACGTCTTATGCACATCTTATAAACGAATGTAAAGCACTTAAAAGTAATTATTATGTTCATTCTAAAGACAACAATATTTATTGGATAATTTCAGATGCATCTAAGTACCAAATTGATGATTGGGATTTTACAAAAATGATGAGGCTTTTATACATGCCAAAGCCTTCATCTATGAACATTGTAGATTTGGGGGACAAGCTATTTGATCCTAGTATCAGTAATATAATTGAGCAATTTTATATGATACTTGTAATTATAGATCCAATGATACCAGATCTTCTTAATAGTTATGAGTTTTTAGAAAAAATCAAAGCCTTAGGAGAAGAAAATGCAATACATATAGAATATATAATAAATAAATATAATAAAGGAATTAACAACAACGATTTGCTTGATTTTTTAGGTGTAAAGCCTCTTGTATATCTACCTCATATTAATTCTAAGCATATATATAATGCTGTATATAATGCAGAGATTCCATATAATAATTCTGATGTTAAAAATGAGCTTTTACCTGAATTCAATAAATTGTTAAAATTCATAGTTCCAAAAGAAATATTTGAACATAAACCATTTAAAATCAAATTTAGTAAAATAAAAAATTAAACATTAATATTGTACAAGTTATATTTAAATTAAACAAAGGGGGATTGTTTAGTGAGTAAATTTTTAAAAAAATACAAGCGTTTGTTTGGACTTATATTATTAATATCAGCCTTAGGGTTTTTTGCATTTTGGGAGTTGATAGGACGATCTGAGCTTTTATATGCAGAGGTAGTTGTACTTAAGGAAGATGTGTTGAAGGGAACTGAAATATCGATTGATATGTTAGAGTATATTAAAATTGATTCTCAGGGAATTATAGATAACTGCATAATGAATCCAAATGATATCATAGCTTTAGAAGCAAAGCACTTCATACCTGCCAAAACACAGTTAGTATCAAATTATTTTGATATATCATCACTTGTTTTAAAGGATGATGAAAAAATTATGAAATTACCTGATGCATGGATTCATTCTTTCCCAGAAACTCTTAGAAGAAAGGACGAGATCTTTATTTATGCTGTTAAGAGTAGTTATGAAAATAGCTACAACAGCTCTGAAAGCAACAATGCTATTAATTCAAGTGGCAAGAGATTAATCTCAAATAAGAATTCAGAGGATAAGAAAATATATATCATGAAAAGTATAGTAGCATATGTAAAAGATAATTCAAATAAAGAGGTAAGCAGTTTAGATGATGATAGACTTAATGCTTCTTCTGTAATAAGTGATATAGAAATAATCATATCAGAAGAGGAGTTTGAAGAGTTAAGAGCTTATGCACAGGATGGATATACTTTTATTCTGATGTATACTAAATAATAGGAAGGGGTTTATTTATAATGAATTTACATATAATTAGCAATGATTTGGAATTGATAGAGGAATTAAAAAATATTGAAGGAATTCAATTGAAGTTAATTGATAAAAAGGATTTAAATGATAGTGGAGCGGATATTTTAGTTGTGAGTAATGAAATTATTGATATAAAAATGCTTTTATCAACTAAAACTACTAATGCAAAGACCTATTATATGTCTAAATTTTCTGACAATGAATTATTACAAGCTTTAGATAATAAACTTTTGTCATTAAAAAATATAGTTATTGTTCCTCCAAAAAGAACAGTTAAGCAAATACAAGAATTTATTCTTAGTAATATTTATAAGCTTGAAACTGAAAACAATGTGTTCACATTTTTTGGTACTGATAGCAAGGTTGGAGTCACTAGCATATCACAGCTAACAGCTCTAAATATTGCAAAAAGAAACAAGGAACAAAGGGTATTATTGGTATTTTTAGATGGACAAACTGGCTTCGATTGGGTTGAGGATAAAAGAAATCAAAGCACTTGCTTAGCAGATATTCAGGTTGCATTAAAGAATAACTTCTTAGATAGTAAGAGTTTAAGAGATAATTGTTTAAGAGTGCTTCCTAATCTATACTTGCTAAAGGGTGAGATTAGAATTGACGAAAATGTTTGCTATAATGAGCATGAGATTAATTCATTGATTGATATATGTAAGGAAGCATTTGATTTTGTAATTATAGATGCGGGAAATACTATGAATTTATCACTAAGGATGACATATTCTGCTTTGATTAATAGCTCTGGCAACAATGTTCTTGTTAGTGACCAGCTTCCAAAATCCTTTGAGATGTATAAAAAGGCTAAGTATCAGGTCATGGATGATTTAAAAATTGAGAAATTTAGTGCATTGATATTGAATAAGTATATGAACGATAACTTACTATTAAAAAAAGAAGATATTGTAAAAAACTATGATTTGCCAATTCTTACAATTCTACCATTTGTGGAAAATTATTATCAAGCAGCAGCTGAGAAGAACTTATCAATATTTGAGAATGACAGAGTATATGCGGATGGTATCTTAACCATAGTTAAGCTTTTAGAAGCTAAAAGAGGAATAATTAATGAAGAAAAGAAAAAAGCTTGGTTTGAAATCTTTAAAAGTTTTAACGCTAGAGCTAGTATTTAGGTTTTTATAATACTTGGTTGGGTGATGTAAAATGAGGGGGATATCTAAAGATGGAAACAAGTATAATAAATGAAAGGCTTATAGAGCTTGATACT
>JAEAME010000443.1_pt1 | contig 43040 bp, 61 predicted proteins | sample 8958731 | NCBI WGS metagenome assembly JAEAME01 (sample SAMN16933194, study PRJNA681113) | bioreactor sludge metagenome | isolation source: anerobic bioreactor sludge (Control) | place: India:Bengaluru | collected 2018-10-24
ATATCATTTAGTACAAATTAATAATCTGTCAACCTTATTCAGGACGGGTCAAACCAAAGTATAAATCTAATAAATCAAGATATAAATCTAATATAATGGCATTATGTTCTCAGTTTAATGCCATTATACTTATCATTTAATGGCATTATAGTTATGGTTTAATGGCATTATACTGATATTATAATGGCATTAAACTAATTTTATATAAGGTTTGGCGAGTTCAATAGCCTATATAAAGAGATAATAATAAGATAAATACAGGTATAATATAGAATCTCATCCAAATATTGAATTTCTGCAAAAAAAATATTTGTTGATTTATTGTAAATTCATATTTCTCTACTCCTTTTTATTACTATGAGGATAAAATATATTACTTTTGCATGATAATGAATTTAGAAAGACACTTAACACATCCAATTTTTCAAATTGTTCAATCCGTTTCCAAAAAAATGGGAATTAAATCCTATGTTGTTGGAGGATGGGTTAGAGATATTATTCTTAAAAGAGAAAGTAAGGACATAGACATTGTTTGCTTGGGTAGTGGAATTGAATTAGCTAAAGAGGTTGCTAAACAAATTGGTGGGGATTGTAACGTGTCTGTATTTAAGAATTTTGGAACTGCAATGATTAATTTTTTAGTTAAAGATTATTATTGGCAGATTGAATTTGTTGGAGCAAGAAAAGAAAGCTATAATAGAGATAGTCGTAAGCCTATTGTTGAGGATGGAACATTGGAAGACGATCAAAACAGAAGAGATTTCACCATTAATGCTATGGCTATTTCCTTAAATGAAGAAGATTATGGAGAGCTTATTGATCCATTTAATGGATTAGTTGATTTAGAAAATGGTATTATCAAAACTCCACTTGATCCTGACATAACTTTTTCTGATGATCCTTTGAGAATGTTTAGAGCAATTCGTTTTGCAACTCAGCTAAATTTCTCAATTCATAACGATACTTTTGATGCAATAGTTAGAAATGCTTACAGAATTGAAATTCTTTCTGGAGAGAGAATTATTGAAGAAGTAAACAAGATTATACTTTCGCCAAGAGCTTCAATGGGATTCAAATTACTTGACCGCTCTGGTTTATTGAAATTATTTTTCCCTGAAATGACAGCTCTAAAAGGAGTTGATAAGGTTGGAGAGAAAGCACATAAGGATAATTTTAAACATACACTTGAAGTATTAGATAATATTTCAAAGGAAACTGATAATCTATGGTTACGCTGGGCTGCCATCTTGCATGATATTGCTAAACCCCAAACAAAACGTTTTGAACCAAAAATTGGATTTACTTTTCATGGACACGAAACAAGAGGAGCTAAAATGATTCCTTATCTTTTCAGAAGAATGAAGCTACCTTTAAATGAAAATATGAAATATGTTCAAAAATTGGTTAGCCTTCATCTTAGACCGCAAATTCTAATTAAGGACGAGGTAACTGATTCTGCTGTAAGAAGACTTCTGTTTGATGCAGGAGAAGATGTTGATGACTTAATGAGACTTTGCCATGCTGATATCACAACAAAAGACTATAATAAGATAGTTCGCTATAGAGAAAACTTCAAAAAGGTTACTCAAAAACTTTTGGAACTAGAGGAGAAAGACCGTTTACGCAATTTCCAACCTCCAGTTAGTGGAGAAGATATTATGGAAGTTTTTGGAATATCACCTTGCAAAGAGATTGGGATTATTAAAACTATAATTAAGGATGCTATATTGGATGGAGCAATTCCAAATGAAAGAGATGCTGCACTTAATTTAATGTACAAAGAAGCTCAAAAGCTTGGCTTAAAACCTAAACATTTGATAAACACATAGGAGTTTTGCAAACGATATGAAAGCGAATAATAAGAGGCTAATAGTTTTGACTGGAGCAACTGCTGTTGGTAAAACAAAAGAAGCTATTAATTTGGCAAAGACTCTAAATACTGAAATAATTTCTGCAGACTCTCGACAATTCTATAAAGAGTTAAACATTGGTGTTGCAACTCCTTCAAAAGAAGAACTTGAAGAAGTAAAACATCATCTCATTGGTCATATTTCAATAAATGATGATTATAATGTAGTATTATATGAAAAAGATGCCCTTGAAAGGATTGAAATTCTATTTAAAACTTATGACACTTTAATACTCACTGGAGGAAGTGGAATGTATATTGATGTGGTTTGTAATGGTATTGATTCTCTTCCTGATGTTGATATTGAAATTAGAAATGAACTAAATAGGATTTTCAAAGAAGAAGGTCTTGCTATTTTGCAGGAAGAACTGAAAGAAAAAGATATTGAATACTATAATATTGTTGACAAGCAGAATCACATGAGACTAATTCGTGCATTGGAAGTTATTCGTCAAACAGGAAATACTTTTTCTTTTTACAGAACAAATAAAAAAGCTCAAAGAAATTTCGAAATCGTTAAATTTGCTCTTCAAAGAGAACGTTCTGAATTGATTGAAAGAATAAACAAAAGAGTTGATTTAATGATGGAGGATGGTTTATTGGAAGAAGCAAAGACTGTTTATCCATACAAACACCTATCAGCTCTTAACACAGTCGGCTACAAAGAGCTATTTAAGTACTTTGATGGAGAAATTTCTTTAGAAAATGCTATTGAAGATATTAAAACAAATACAAGAAGATATGCAAAACGTCAAATGACTTGGTTTCGTAAGGATAAAGAGTACATTTGGCTCGATGCAAAAAATCTAATTAACTGGAAGGAGGTTTTATATGAACAAAAATAATCCTTATTTAAATAAAAATATCCTTGATATATTTTCTAATAAGCTTGACTTATTTTTCTATATCCTTTGTTTTTTTTCTTTTTTGTTTTTCTCCCCTATTTCCTTTGCACAAGAAAACTTAATCTTCAATCCATCTTTTGAAGAATACTACGCTTGCCCACAAAAAATTGAGCCCTATGGTTATATGTCGCAGGCTGTTGCCTGGTGGCAACCAACCGGTGGAAGTGCAGATTATTATAATAAATGTGGAAGCAAACAATGTAATGTTCCCAAAAACAAACTTGGCATCCAAATGCCACATACTGGAGTTGGAATGGTTGGAATTTACAGTTCAAAGACCGATTATAGAGAATATATTCAAACAGAATTGAAAGATTATTTAAAAGAAGGTGAAACATACAAGCTTACTTTTTATGTTAGTTTAAGTGAATATTCTGCAGGAGCTGTTGCAACACTTGGAGGATTATTTACAAAAAACAGAATTGAGGAGAAAACTCGACAAATGCTAACCGACAAGATCACTATTGAGTACGAAAAAGGTGTTAGCCAATCCATATCAACCTATTTAAAGCCTCAAGTGGTTAATCATTATAGCAATCCAATTATTAATGTGGAAGATTGGACTAAAATAGAGGGAGAATTTATTGCAGATGGAGGAGAAAAGTTCCTTACCATTGGCAATTTTTATCCTGCTCCTCAAAGCAATGTTGTGGACTTGCCTTATCTTACTTATCTTCTACCTGGAGCTTATTATTATATTGATGATGTTTCTGTTTATTGTTTAACCTGCAAAGAAAAAGAAATAATAGCAAATGACGTTGTGGTTACTAAAACTAAAGATGAACCTAAATTTGAAGTAGGTCAAGTTGTTATTATGGAGAATATTTTCTTTGAATTTGACAAGAGTATTCTTCTTCCTCAATCTTATGTTGAGCTACATAATCTTATAAATATTCTGAATAAGAATCCAAATATGAAGATTGAACTTTCTGGACACACAGACAACAAAGGTTCAGATAACTATAACGCAAAACTTTCTCACAACAGAGTTAAAGCAGTGTATGATTATTTAATTAATCATGGAATTGAAAAGGAAAGATTGGATTATAAATCATATGGGGCAAAACAACCTATTGCTGACAACAAAACAGATGAAGGGAGAGCAAAGAATAGAAGAGTTGAATTTAAAATTATTTCATTATAATGAGCGAGAAACAAATCTTTCCATTTATTGAACAGAGAATAGAGAACTATTGTCAAACTTATGTTAGTAAGGAAGATGATTCCCTGAGTGAACTTAACGAAAAAACCAAAGAACTTTTTATTCATCCACATATGATTAGTGGAAATTGGCAAGGAACTCTTTTAAGTCTTATTAGCAATCTTGTTAAGCCCAAATATATTTTGGAATTAGGAACATTTAGTGGATATTCTGCTCTTTGCCTGGTTAAAGGTCTTGCACCTGATGGAAAACTTCATACTATTGAGTGGAAAGAAGAGTATGAGGAATTTCTTCTTAATTTATTTAAAGAAAACAAGGTTGAAGATAAAATCCAATTACATATTGGTAAGGCTTTAGACATTATTCCTACAATTGAAGAAGAATTTGATATTGTTTTTATTGATGCAGACAAAGCAAACTATCCTGCTTATTATGATTTATGTATTGAAAAGCTTCGCAAAGGTGGTTTAATGATTGCTGACAATGTTCTCTGGTATGGTAAAATTGCTTTGGAACCAATGCCAAAAGACAAACAGACTGTTGGTATTCATAGTTTCAATCAAAAAATTACAGAAGATCCAAGAATGGAAAACCTAATCATTCCATTAAGAGATGGATTGATGATTGGAAGAAAAATCTAATACTTTTTGTAAATCTTATCTATTACCAGTTATAAGGAGAAGCCATAAGAAAATTATTTTGATGGCTAAAAGGTCCATAAGTTGGGCTGAAAGCACTTAATGGGCTTCCGTATCTATATGGTAAAAGACTGTAAGGATTATTTGTTTCAACAAAAGTGAATCCAAAATTAAAATAAGAATTCTTAGATATCTGATAAGTTAAATTGGCATCAAATCCATAAGTGTAAAGATTATCTCTAATGCCAAGAGTGTTGGGATTTGCCATTGGACTAAAATTATCCCAAAAAGCTGTAAGAGAAACCATAAGTCGTGGATTTATTTCAAAATCCATTCCAACATAAGCCATATTCCTTTTATAGCGATTTTCATAAGGAGCTTTATCCTCTGGAGGAGTTTGATTTTTTGGAAAATTTATCCAGCTATCTCCAGTAAGTATTCCTGCTCTAAGCCAAGATTGGGAATTTACTTTCATTACAACTGATGGCGCAATATAAGTTGAAATAAAATTTTCTGAAAAGAAACCCTTTCCAAAAGATGTGCCCATTTCAATTTTAAATTGTATTGGGTCTTCTTCAAAATAAGGCAAAGCATTCACTTGTGATGAATCACTTATTGTGTCTTTTTCCAAGTTAGTAACTTGCTCTTGAGAGTAAGCAATCAAACTTATAAATGACAGGATTAATATTGAGAAAACTTTTTTCATAATTCTTTAACGCAAATTCTCTTTTATTTAGTGTTTAGAATTAAGATTTTACTTGTAGAATTTTAGTATTTAACTTTATTTGAGAAAAGATTCATATAGTAAGCCAAAGTAAAGGAAATAACATGTTGTACTGGAGCTTTTGGAGCAGGAATATTTAAGTATTCAAAAGAATTGGCAGCATTAAAAATATTCTTAGCTTCATATCTTCCTGTAAAGTCATAATCATAGTTATACAAAGGAGTTAAACTATATTGATAAGATAAAGTAAGCTGAAAAGCTTTATATTCAAAACCTAAACCTGCTTCAAATCCAAATTCAAAACGATTTGTTCCTTCAGTCATAAAAGTTTCATCGTAGTCTTGATCCATTAGTCCATGTACTGTATGGTCGTAACCAATATAACCATTAACTTCTGTAGGTGTTGGTGTTTGTTCGTGACGAACTCTTGGCACAAATTTTTCTCCAAAATGGTCAAGGAAGAAAGAAGTTCCTGCTACTCCATAGCCTAAGAATGCTCCACCTTGAGCAAAGAAACGGAAATCGGAAGAGAAATTATATTTCCAAAGAATATCAATTGGCAATTGAACATAGTAAGCCTCAACATCAAGTTCAACATTTTGAGTATAATCTCCTTGATTTTGAGTATTTAGTCTATATCCTTTTGAAGTAAAAATCAAAGATGGTTGAACATACCAATAATCTGCAATTTTTATTTGACCAACAAAACCTACATTAAAACCTAATTTAAAAGGTTCTGTATCTGTAAAGCCAACATAGTTGAAGCTTTTATCGTAGTATGAAAGTCCATTATAAATGTCTAATCCTTTTGCTGAAGTAAGGTCGCTCATATTAAACCCTGCTCTAATTCCAAAACGATTCTCAGGAGCTCTGTTTTTTCTTTGAGCATTTGATTCTATGGCAACAGAAAGCAATAATGCAAGTGCAACCAATGATAGGATACTTTTCTTTCTCATATCTTTATAGTATAAGTTCAATTTGCAAATATAAGATTTCTTTACGAAACATTGCATAAAAAGATTTAAGAAATATTGATTTTTGATGAGTTTTTCTATCTTTGCATTAGTTTATGGGAAAAGAGAGAAAAGATTTTTTAAGTGCAATGGTTGTTCCTGCAGCTTTTGTTTTACTTCTTTGGATAATTAAAATACTGGAGGTAATCACCAATATTTCTTTGTCTGAATTTGGTCTTGAGCCACGTTCCACTAAAGGGCTATTGGGAATTTTAACAATGCCTCTACTCCACTCCGATTTTTCTCATTTATCTTCCAACACACTTGCAGTATTCTTGCTTTTGTCTGGTCTTTATCTTTTCTATAAAAATTTTGCCTCCACTCTCTTTGTTTCTTTCTATTTCTTTTCAGGTTTTGCAGCTTGGATAATTGGCACAAGTGGAACTATACATATTGGAGCAAGCGGTTTGGTTTATTCTTTAGCTTGGTTTCATATACTAAGTGGTTTTTTGAAAAGGAACAAACCTCAAATGGCTTTTGGCTTTTTAGTAATTTTCCTATATGGTTCTGTTGTTTGGGGTATTTTTCCAATGTTCCAACCATCACCTCAAATTTCCTGGCAAGGACATTTAGGAGGTGCAATAACAGGAATTATTTTTGCAATCTTATTTCGAAACAAAGGAATTGTTCAAAAGGAAATTGCTCCCATTGAAGAAGAAGATGAACTTTCAGATGAAGACCCTTATTGGATGGAAGGAAGTCAAGAAGAATTAAATCAAAAAGAAGAAAATAAAGAATCAAATTCTACTGAAATTTAATCAAATTATTTAACCTCAAAATCAAGAGTTAAATCTCAATAAATCAAGAGATAAATCCATCAAGTCAAGATTTAAAATAAGTATAATGCCATTATATTCTAAGTATAATGCCATTAAACCGACAAAATAATGCCATTATACCAAAAGAATAATGCCATTATACTTATAAGGGGGAGAACGAAATGTGTTAATTATATTTTTGCCTGTTTTATATTTTTGCCTATTTTATGTTTGTGTGGGTTAGGGAGTTAGGGGTTTATTTTTTCTCTTTTTTGGGGTTTGGGGTTTCAAAACGAAATGTGCTCTTGGTTTAATTTGGTTTAATTTGGTTTAATTTTGGTTTAATTTTTTTGCCTGTTCTGGAGGGTTTGGTTTAATATGGGTTTAATTATGATTTAATGGAGGTTTAATTATTGTTTAAAGCGGCGTAATTGCCTTGTTTTATTTGGTTTTATGGCATTATGTGGGCTTATGGGTAGTTTTACCTGTAAGCCCTATTTTTTTCAATTGTTGATGGACAAAATAGACTTAATGGACACGATGGACTTGTTGGATTTTCGGCTTTATTTTGGGTTGGGCATAGAGTTGGGCATAGAGTTGGACATAGACAAAACGAAAAGTTGGGCATAGTATTTTAACAAATTTTATTGCTCGAGTTTTGGGGGTTAGATAAAGAAAAATGGGGTTTTTGATGTGTTTTTTGCTTGAGTTATACCCTATAATACATAAAAAAAGGGGTTTCAAATGAGGTTATGTTGTTGATATGTAGTAAAATAAATTGGAATTTGCTTGGTTTTTGTGCGTGTGGGGTGTATCTTTGCAGAAAATAATATTTAAAAAGCGAGATATGTTGAGGAAAATCTTTAGAAAACAGGAAAAAAAGAGCAGTATTAGCGATAGGGATAAACTTGAGCTAATAATAAAATTATTAGAGGATCAGAGAGATCCAAGATATATAAAATTTGAACTAAAAGATGACTATGAAAGAATAATGAATTTGATTTATCAATACTGATTATTTCTCTTGGTGTGACCTACTGAAAAAGAGAGAGGGGTATTGTTTTCGTCATATTCAATTGTTGGAAGGGTTGTTGGAACAGAAAAAGCAAGTTTATTTGTTGCTAAATTTTTGCCTTTATCATTATTTTTGGTTCCAAGCCCAAGACCTGCCACATAAATACCTATGCCTGTAGATGTGTTTGTTTCATCTGTTGTTGATATTTCAACCTCAAAATCAATATTATTTACACATACACTATTGTCATTAATATTAATATATTCATTAGCGGCATTACCTCCTCTAATATTTACAGGATTAATAATAGCCCCTTTTTCTAAGGCTTCTTCTTGAGCTTCTTTTACTCCATCTATTATTTGGAGTAGGGTTTCTTTTACGTACTGTTTTAATTCCATAAAATTATTTGTTTATTATGTTTTTGAATAGTTGCTGGATGATTTTGCAATTACACTGGCAACAGGGCGTTGTTATTTTTTGATTTTCGGAATTTTTCTAATTCTTTTTTGCATTTTTCTGTTTCTTGGACCTGCTTTTGGTGGGTTTCTTTAAGTTTTTCAAGCTCTATATTGTGTTTGTCTTCAATTCTTTCCATTTTTAACCTCAATTCCCTATTTTCTTCGAGTAATTCGTAATACTTCTCTTTGTAATCTACTTTAGTATTAGAATGAGTATTTGGCTCTTTTACTGAAATATTAGAATCAATGGATGAATCTGATGTGTTCTTTAGCATCGGTCCATTGCCTGTAAGAACCCAATCTGCAGAAAGGTCTGGGAAAAAGTTCATAAATTTGCACAAAATAGGAGTGCTAATTTCCAAATGCATTGTTTTTTCGTTAAAATTGCTCTTTGCAATAGATAATTCTTTAGAAATTTTACTTACATTAAATCCCTTATATACAATAAATTGCCTTAATCTTTCTTTTGATGTGTTCATTTTTTTGAACATTTATTTGTTTTGTTCAGATATTTGTACTTATCTTTGCCGTGTCTTTCCAACCTGAAAGGGCGACAAAGATACGACCAGAGATAGCAAAAACCAAATAAAAGCAAAAAAAAGTAAAAATATGGCAAGCAAAATTATTGTTCCTTACGGAAAAATGCAAGTGATTGAAAATAAGTTAATGATTTTACAAAGTCCAGCGTCTCGCCCTACTATCCGTAGAGCTTTAAGCGGTGCAATTCCTAAAAAATCAAAACAAAACGAATATAAATTAATACGTGCCATCGCTCTTGAACTTGGTGGTGCAGAAATAAAAAATAAATAATTAACATAAAATAGAAGTAGAATGAACAAAAAACTTATCAGTAGAAAAGAGTTGCTACAGTTAACTTTTTTCAAATTAGTAAAACAAGGCAATGAAAAAGCAGCTTTGAGTTTATCATTCAAATTAATCAATCAAGAGCATTCTGGAACTAATTATATAAGATTTGGAGGATCAGAGAATGAATTGGAAGCTCTTAGAATTATTGATCAGTTTTTGGAGGGTACAACTTTAGGAGATATGAGCGATTTAACTCGCTACGGTCATTATATGTTTAACCTTAAGGGTGAAGATGTAACTATAAATGTTGAGAATTATGAAAAGAGTTAAATATAAAGGTTGGTTACTTCAGTGGAATGCTGAGGAACAGGCATGGGATCTATTTACTCCTGAGGAGTTGATGCAACCTGCTGGTTGTAGATACCCAGAGTTTACGTTGGCAACGATTGAGGATGCCAAAAGTTTTATTGATAGTTATTAATTTAAAAATAGAAGTAGAATGAAAAAGAGAGAAGAGATTTTTTACAAACACCTTATGTTAGTTGCATTTAGGCATGATGGAAGAGAGTTTACAAGAGAAGAGGCGACAAATCTTTATTTTACACATTCATCAAGAAGGAGTATTGATAATACATTCAAAGTATTCGTTTCGAACAATGAAATCGGCTCCTGCGTTATGATTTTTGATGTATATGTGGTCAAAGAGCTTAGCGTTTATAAACGCTGCCGCCACTACCTTCGCATGTTCAAGACAGCAGTACTTGGTTATGTAAACATTAGTACTGTCAAGATAATCCCCAGTAATAAGGACTTTCCTTTTATGAATAGGACAAATAAGGTCTCTCTTGATGAGCTTAGCTTGTTTCATCCCGTCGGCTAATTGGTATTCGAGATAAAAATTGGTCATATTACTTACTGATTAAGGTTTGCAGACGCAAAGGTAGGTAAAGATTTCTGGATAATGGTTATAAGTTGTAAAAAAGTAGAATACGCTGCTTTTTCCCTCACTGCAACTTCGAGGTTCGAGTCCTCGCCAGGAACAAATAAAAACAATTAAAAATGCCGAAAGTTATTAATAATATTACCTGTGTAAGTTATTCCGAGCTTGTTGGCTCTGGGATATTGACTAAAGCAAATTATGATTGGATGTGTCATAAGAAAAAACTCAGGAAGGTTGCAACTGGTGGGAATGGTCGTGAGGCTCAGATTGATTATAATTCCTTGCCTTTTGAGATACGTAAGACTGTTGATGAAGTGTGTGGAAGGGTTGATTATTGCAAGGAGGTCTTTAAGCAAGCTGTTGAGACTAATTATAAGGCTCGTGAATTCTTTGCTCATTATGTTTTGGCTGATGGTAGGTTTTTGCCTTTTGATATTCAAGAAAAATACTCTCGTAATGCTGAAGTGTTGGACGCTTTGATTAGGACTACTAATAATTCTAAGGCTTTTATAAAAGCTCGTGGAGGAAATAATAAGGACTTGTGGGCAAATATATGTAGTACTTGCAGTGATTTGACGTTCGAGCTTGGACATGATTTGCCTAAGAACGAACGTCGTTTGAGATTAAAAGTTAAGGAGTACCAGGAAAAAGGGTTTGAATGTTTGATTAGTGGCAAGTTCTTAAATAAGAATAGTGCAAAAGTTGTGGATATTGAACAGGAGGCTACTATTCGTGAGTTGTTGAGAAAGCATAACAATTTTGATAATGTACAGATAGCTGACCTTTATAATTTCTTTGGTGAGAAAATGGGTTGGGAAAGTATTTCTGCTTCTACTGTTGGTAATTACAGGACTAAGTTTGAACTTGACACTGTTGCATTTAGAAAAGGCACATCTACATTTGATAATACTAAGAGTATGATGGTTAAGAGGTCGGCTCCTGTACTTCCTTTGGTTTATTGGTCTGCTGACGGTTGGGATGTGGAACTTGTGTATCAAAAAACTACTACTGATAAGAATGGTAGAAGTACAACTACTTATCATAACAGGTTGACTTGCGTTTTTGTTTTAGATGCTTGTGGAAAATACCCTATTGGTTATGCTATTGGAGAACAAGAGTCAGGTGCTCTTATTCGTGAGGCTTTTAGAAATGCTGTTAAGCATACGCAAGAACTTTTCGGACAGATGCACAAAGTTGGACAATTGCAAACCGATAATTACGGTCGTGGTGGGTTAACTCCATTTTATGAAGCTTTATCTGGTAAATTTACTCCTGCAAAGATTGGTAACGCTAAGGCTAAGACAGTTGAGCCTTATAATAAGTACATAAATAAAACATATTGTCAGTTGTTGCCTAACTGGTCAGGATTTGGGGTTACAAGCAGGAAGGAGTCGCAACCAAACGCACAATGGATAAATCAAAACAGGCACTCAATTCCTACCAGAGAAGGTGTAATTAAGCAAATAGAACGCATTATACAAATAGAAAGAAATAAGAAGGTTGAAGCATATAGAGCATCTTACCAAGAATTGCCACAAGAAGAAAGATTGATATTAAGTGAGCAAGAATACTTCCTTAATCTTTGCGAAACGAAGGAAAGAACCAATAGACTATCTCATGAGGGATTGGTTTTGCAGATTGACAATGATAAAAGAGTTTACGATAGCTTTGAGCCTGCATTTAGAAGGAATTCACATGTGGATTGGAAGATAATGTTTGATCCAGCAGATAAGACTAAGGTTATGGCGGTTAATCCTGCTGGGACCTTAAGGTTTATGCTTGAGGAAAAGCACATTCAACCTATGGCACTTAGAGATAGATCAGAAGAGGACACTAAGCAATTGACCGCTACTCGTGAATTTAACAGGATAATTAAACAGGATGCTCTTGACAAGTTTGTTGAAGACGCTAACGTGATTGATGAGATGTTGGAAAGAGCTCCTGAGCTAAACGACACACTTCAAAAATTAATATTAACAGATAACCGTGGTCAACACAAGGATAACCGAAATGCTATTAGGTTGGGTAAGTCTCAAAGATTGTTAGCAAAGCAAGTTGAAAAGGAAGAAAGAGAAAGCTTGAGAACTCAAGAAGATGAACATTTAGAGTACCTGAAGGGAAAAGTTGATATTAACAGCTATTTAATTGAAGAATAATAACCATTTAAAACATATTTAAAATGAAAGTAGAACAAAAACAAAAACAACAAATCAGACAAGCTTTGATAGCTTACACGCAAGCTAATTCTGAAAGTTTTGTGATGTCACAAAACGAGGTGGCTAAGAAGTTAAGCATTAATGCTGCTTATGTAAGTGCCATTGTGAATGGAGAGGACAAAGTTGGGAAAAGTATTATTGCTGATATGTACTGGCAGAAGATTGCTAAGTTATTAGATATTCAAATTGTAAAGAAGTATTGGGAGATAAAGCAAACTCCCCAGATGGTGGCTATTTTGGCAGCTTTGGAAGAAGCTAAGGAAGATGGCAGAACTATTACTATTGTGGGTGAAACTGGCTGTGGTAAATCATTCACCATTGAAGAACTTTTTATGAAAAAGAACCCAGTTGCCTGTTATAAGATTGTTATTGGAAGTCTTGATAATATTGGAGATATAGTTGATAAGTTGGCTGATGTAATAGGCTTGAAACTTGGAACTATGTCAAGGAGTGCTAAGTTAAAAGAAGTTTCTTATGCTTTATTGATGATGAAATATAGAAACTTGAAACCGCTTGTTATTTTTGACGAGGCTGAATACATGTCGCACGTGGCTCTTTGTGCTATTAAATCAATGTATGATATGTTAAATGGAGTATGCGGAATTGTGATGGTTGGAACTGAGCAGATCCTTAGGAACTACGACAGACTTAAGAATAAGAATAAGACTGGCATTCCTCAGCTTTACAGGAGAATTAAATTCGGTATTAAGTATATTCCAAATATTGATAAGAGATATAATGAGTTCCTTGCTGATATTGAAGATAGAGAGTTGATTAAGTGGCTTCGTGGTAATTGTGAAAATTACGGTGAGCTGCATGATGTTTTGGAACCTGCTAAGAGAGAGGCTGAACGCTTGGGAGAGCCTTTGAGTTATGAACTTGTAATGAAGATTAACGGCTTTAACTATTAATTGACTCAAGGGACTAAAACGACTAAATAGACACTATGGAACGAGCATTTACTATTAACGATATACTTAACAAAAAATATAAGCTCTTTGACTTTAAGGATGAATGGGAAGAGGCGTTTAGTAAGCCTGAAAGATGTGGTGTTTGGTTTATATGGGGTAATTCAGGCAACGGAAAAACACGCTTTACTATGCAGTTGGCTAAGTATCTTACTAATTTTGGTAAGGTGCTTTACAACTCTCTCGAAGAGGGCTCTTCCCATACTATTCGCAAGGCTTTTGAAGAGGTTGGAATGAGTGAAGTAAAGCAAAAGATGTTGCTTGTTTCTGAATCTCTTGAAAAACTTAATCAAAGGCTGGAAAAACAAAGGAGTTCTAATATAATAATAATTGACAGCTTCCAATATGCACAGATTAGTTATAAGCAATATATAGCATTTAAAGAAAAGCACCATAATAAATTGATAATCTTTATTTCCCATGCCGATGGGAAACAACCTGCTGGACGAAGTGCAAAATCTGTAATGTATGATGCGACTTTAAAGATATGGGTTGAGGGTTTTAAAGCCTTTTCAAAGGGTAGATATATAGGCTCTAAAGGGCAATTAACGATTTGGGAAGAGGGGGCATCGAGATATTGGCAAGAAAACGAAAACGAATTTAACAATTAATAATTAATACATCATGACAACAACGATTAAAACAACAAAAGCACAATTAATTAAAAGGTTCCACACCTTGCTTACAAAGGCAGGAATGGATGAGTTTGATAAAAGGAGTATGCTGAATACGTATTTTAACGCTACTTCTTCTAAGGACTTAACAGTTGTGGAATTATTAGAAGCCTGTACTGCTTTGGAAAAGATGGTGAATCCTCAATTGGCTGAGATTGATAGATTACGCAAAAGAGTAATGGCATCCATTGGAGCATACCTTAGAGAAATGGGATATGCTGAAAATCCTGAATCAATTAAATCTCTTGCTTGCAGGGCAAGTAAATGTAGGAATTTTAATGATATTCCTATGGATAAATTAAGAGCTGTTTATAACGCTTTTAACCATTACAAGAAAGCTATGGTTCAGGTTAGAGAATTAACGGAAAACATTTTAAAAACCAATTAGAAAATGGTAGTATATAGAGATTACGATGTGGCATTGGAGGAAATGGAAAATTACTCTGCCAAGATAAAAGAGGATGTGTTCTTGACGTACATCCCTTATGGAAGGCATCCAAAAAATTTGGAGTTCCAGCTGAGAACTAAGGCTGAAATGGTTAATCCTAAAAATCCTGTTAATTGCCTTGCTGTATATAGGGTTGGTAAAGGATTGGAGATTGTTAAGGAGATTAACGAGCTTAAGGACTCTAAGGACTTTAAACAGGATGTAGTGATATCTTATACATGTGGCATGTTTGCCCCTTCGTATAAGAATAGTGTTGTTGAACTTGGTAAATCAATTGCCTTATGAAGAAAAGTATATATATAAGTGGTAAGATTACAGGATTGGATGAACAAGCCACACGAGAACGATTTAAGAAAGTTCAAAAGGAACTTGAAGGAAAGGGTTACGAGGTTATTAATCCATTTGATATTATAGATGAATTACCTAATATTCTTGAAGGAAACATTGGCTGGGGCAAGGCGATGATTTGTTGCTTGATGGCACTTCTTGCTTGCGATGAGATATATATGTTGGACGGTTGGGCTGACTCTCCAGGAGCAAGAATTGAACGAGATTTTGCTTGTCGTTTGGGGTTGGTGGTTAGGTATGAGGATTTGAATGAACAATCAAATTCAATACAATGTTAACCAAAAAACAACACGCAAAAAGGTATAGGCTTCATCGCTTCCTCAGGAAGAAAGGCTATATCGTTAACGCACGGAATAGAGAGGTGTTAATCAATAGTGATACTTCTATTATTAAACAGGTAGCTACTCTTAGAGACGAATTTCAGTATAATTTACAAACAACAATTTAACCGCTGGTAACAGCATAAAAACAAAATAATATGACAAAAAAAATTCATAATCAAAAGTCTTATATACCACTTCATTACAATGATAGAAGTGACGAAATGAGAGGCATAGAAAGAAAGAATGGTACTACAGTTGAGTTTAAAAATCTAAAAACAGCAGAAACATACTGCAAGAAACATAAAGTACCATTTATTGCAGAACGCATATTTACAGTGCACAGAGTAACATTAAAAAACGAATAAGATGAGTGAAAAAGAAGAACAAATCCACTTATGTGATAGTTGCATGAATGAATTTCCATCATGTGTATCTAATCCTGTCTTTGGACATGGTTCTGGAAATGACAATGTAGTTATATGTGATGCTTATCATAAAATAGAGGAAAAACTATGCTGTTCATGTGCTAATTTAGAAGCGTGTCCACTAAGTGGGTGTGAATATCACCCTATCGGAAAGCCAACAGGCGAAATATATTAAACAACATAAAACAGATAAAGAAATGATAATACAAGGATTAAACGAAGCTTCACAAAAGATACATGAAGCAAATAAAGAAAAAGGATTCTACGACAAACCAAGGGAAATAGGTACTCTCTTAATGTTAGTTGTGTCTGAATTATCAGAAGCTTTAGAAGCTGACAGAAAAGATATACATGCAGATTTTGAAGCCTATGAAACAAAATTAAATTCAGAACCTAATAGGGCATTTGTTAAACAACCATGTATTTTTCAAAAATATATTAAGGATACTTTTGAGGATGAAATTGCGGATACTTTTATTCGATTGTTTGATTTATGTGGTTATATGAATATTGATATAGAAAAACATATTATGCTCAAACTCTCATATAATGAGTATAGACCTCATAAACACGGTAAAAATTATTAACGATAAAATAAATAAGAGATGAATACAGAAAATGTAGAAAAAGTTGTCGTTATCAGTCAGAGTGATTTTGAACGACTAAAAGCTTTAGATGAAAAAGAAGCTAAAAGAGTAGCAAAAGAAAAAAGAAAAGAGGATTTAAGAACTTTGGACGAGATAGAGGACGAGGTTGTAAGAGACCTTACTCCTGTTCTTCTAAATGTTGAAGGTATTCTTAAGAGTCAAAAAGAAAGAGTGTATACTAAATGCAAAGAGTATATTGATTTACGTAATGAAATGTACCCTAACAGGATTAATAGCAGCAGCATCACTCTTATGTCTAAAGATAAAGACAAAAAAATACAACTGAAAACAAATAGAGTTAAGCGTTACAAAGAGAATGCTACCATTGGTGTGAACATGATTAAAGATTATGTTCAGAGCTTAATTAAGGAAGATGACGCTTCTAATAAGGATATTGTTGAGCTTGTGCTTTCGTTTTTGAGAACTGATGCAAAAGGTAATTTACAAGAAAAGCTGCTCTTGGACTTAAAAAAATGGGCTTTAGATAAAAACAATGAGAAAATCATTGAAGCATTAGAGATTATAGAAGATGCTTCATTTATTGAAGAAACCTCCACTGCTATTTACTTCTTTATTCAAGATAAATTGAAAGGTGGAATGCGTCCAGTTTCTCTTGGTATGACAGAAGATATTAAGTAGTATTATGGAACAGTATATATTAATATCAGAAGCCTTTATGGGAAAGGTTATTGTTACTAAGGATGGCAATAACCTACAGGCTAACTTTACTGAGTCATCGGTTACAGTTGGTCAACAAAAATTTGTTCTTAGTATGATGCAACAGGGTATTCCTGCGATGATGGAGCATTTTAACGGTCCTAATTCGGATAGTAAGTTTGAAAAGCTTATTATTGATTTTGAAATGTTTTGGAACCGCTACGATGACAAGATTAACTCATCCAGGAAGAAGACTCAGGCAAAATGGGATAAAATGCCTGTTGAAGAAAGAACTAAGGCTTTCTATTTTATTGGCAAGTATTTTGCTTCTATTCCTGCAGGAACACGTAAGAAATATGCAGAAACTTATCTTAATGCTGAGCTATGGAACAACTAAATAAGGAGATTAAGGACTCTAAGGAGGTTAAGGACATTAAAGAATTGGTTATTTCAGATGATCAGAACTCTGTTAGTTATGGTGGAATTACAGCGACTTTTAAGCCTGTTAATAAGGTTACAAAAAATACTTGCAGACATTGTTGGTTTGATAGGTTTCCTGGTGCTTGCAGTACTTTTATATGCTCTTCATCATTGCGTAAGGATGGACGTGAAGGAGTATTTACTGTTCAGGAGATGCCTAAGAAGAATTCATTGACAAAAGGGACTAAATAGACAAAAGGGACTATGAAAAATATTAAAATAAAACTGAGTATTAGCGACTATAAATATTTATGCTTATTAGTCAAACAAAGTATTGATGCAGTTAAAGAATTTGATACTCCTATTGCTTACTGCACTCTTGTTTTGCTGAAAGAAGAATATCCTAAGTTGATAAAAAAACTACCTAAAGCAAAAAAAACACCATCAATAGTTGCATGTGTGAGTTTTTCATTATATAGTCTTTTATATAGTTATATACAGCAGGGCATATATCAAAATAAGTTTGATCATGGAAATTTTATACTTGTTCAAGATTTACTTAGAATATTAGGTGAAGAGATTAAGAATATGGAGAAAGAAGAGAATATGATAACTGACTTAGCATTATAAAAAAAGCCCCACCGAATAGATCGTATGGAGCAAAGAAGTAGAACACTTGCAAATATACATATAATTTATTTGGTGGGATATATGAAAAACAAAAAAAATAACAAAAAAAGGGTCAATCGTCCTTGCAGACAACTTCACAAGTTGAGATATTACAAGAAAATACAAGACTTGACAAAGGAGCATTACGAGCCTGGAGAGAGTATTTTAGTTAGAGTGTTCTTTAAACATATTTATCCTATATATCCAATGTCATATAGCCAATTCAGACATATACTTGAAGAACCATCATTAAATGCTCGAATTGCAGAGTTAGAAGAATTGGAAGAAAAGAAAAGTCAGAAAGAATAAATTATTATATTTGCAGAATTAAAAAAGTTAAGAAAATGAAAAGAATATTATTAGTAATTTTAGTTATTTATGCTCTAGTATCATGTAATAAGAAAGAAGAAGATTGGGCATATTTATATGAGCTTGAAAATAAGGCTAAGCTCTCAGAAGTTAAAGAAACAAAGTGTTTTCTTGGTCTTAATTTTGAAATGTCTAAAGATGATTATTATAGATATATGGATTCTCTTATATCTATTGGCAAAATTTATGTCGAAAAGGATATTTATTGTTATGATTATGTTGATGATATAGACAAATTTAAACTTAAGATTAATCCCAAATTTTACAATGATACTTTATATGAAGTTTATTATGTTTCAGATAATAAAAGTACATATTTATTTCTTTTTGCTGGTTTTATGAAAAAAAATAAAGATTTTTATCTTCATACAGTGAAAAATTTGTTTGATGATGAAGTTGAAGATTATTACTATTTTAAAGATAATATGGTTATTGAGTTTGGTCAATTTGTTTTAGATGAGTCTTATATGAGATACACTAATGCACCAATAGAATATAAGATTGATAGTTTGGAAAAAGAGAAAGCAAAAGAATCGCAGAATGAGTTTTAGGTATTAAATGTAAATGAAAAAGGTGAGCAATTTTGCTCACCTTTTTTTTGTATCTTTTTATTATCTATTTATTATTGGGTTAAGGTTGAGTTGTAATGGTTGTGCTTGTGCTTGAGTGTCTACTATATGACAACGATATGTCTCTACTGTTTCGATGTAATTTTCGTGGTTGTGGTCAAATTCTGTATTTGTTCTAATAATGTTGTTGGTATTAGTTATGCATGAGCCTTGAAGAACTTTGAATATTTTATTTGGAATATCTAAATAATCTAATTGATCTGATGCAATTTCTTGTGGTGCTATTGAATAGGTTTGCCCGAACCAACGAGTTACTATATGAAGTCTGAATTCGAAATCGGCGTCTTGAACTCCCTCTCCTAAAGTCTGCCACTCTATGGGAAGAAATTCAATATAGGCAGCAGGATAATCAGCAGGAGAATCTTCTGATAGAAATTCTAATTGCCTATTCCATAAATCGAAAAATTTAATAATTGGTATATTACTCTCATCTTGAATAGAGAGTACCTTATCTCTTATGTCTATAAATAATTGCTTTATCATGATGCTTTATTTTATTATTGTCTTAAGCTTTTTGATTAATTCTTTTTTTGTTATTTGGTGTAGCTCGTCGCTATCTCCCATAAATTGACGTTTTGGCATTTTAAAGCCTCTTCCTCTTCCAGCTCTCAGCCCTTCATTGTGAACGGCTGAATATGGCAAATCGGAAATTATGGTTGCTTTTCCTATTGTATATTTGGCATTTTCAACTGAACGTCCCAAGTCGCCCGTGTCGCCTGTTAGTATTTTTCTTGTTCGTTTTGCTCCTTTAGTATATTTATCCTTCCGTCTCTTAACTTCTTTCCATTTTCTTTTTTCAAAACGTTCGTTTTGAAAATTCTCTTTAAAGTGGTCGATAGCAACTTTGGCAGCAATACGTGGAGCGTCACGATTTGAAAAGGTTTTAATGTCGATTTGAACACTCTTTAAATGCTGTTTAAATTGGCTTGGATTCATATTTTTTTTGCTTTTACTTGACTTTTTGTGTTTTATGTTGTATCTTTGCAAATGAAAAGAAGGTTTATAATTTCAGCTGCTTTCCGATAGAGAAACATGTGATGGATTATTTACCTTCTTTTCTTTGTGTTAAAGAGTATAAAAGAAATTTGCCATCCTTTAATTCTCTTACATTTAAGTACCATTTTTCTCCTAATAATATTACTTTAAAATAATGATACAGGTTAACCATTGGGTTGTTCTGTATGTCATCATTAATATCAGTTCCAACATATACAGCAATCTTAACGACTTCATCCAATATTGGCATTAATAGAGATTTATAAGTTAAGTTAGGAAAACCGTCGTGTTCAAGATGATTTATACCTCTTGCTGAAAATCCTATCTTTATTTCCTTTTGTTCCCCGTTTGTAATTATTGATTGATTGATAAGTTTATTGATAAGTTTTATTTTTGCTTTTTTAGTGCATTTCTTTCTTATTTCTTTCTCAATCTGCCAAATCCCTTCTTTGCCTGCCTTTTTAAACCAGGTTGTTTTTTCAGAGAATATTTCTCCTGTAAGAGCTGGATTACCCTCAAGTCCGGAGTGTGGTTTTACATTGGCTTGAGGAAAAGAAGTAACAGGTTCATCGGTATGAGTCCAGTCACACTTGCAATTCCATAGGTTGCCAGGGAAGTTCTCTTTCCAAAATGGATGGTCAGCCGGAAGGACTTTGCCGTAGAATAAGCGGTGTGCTTCTCTTGGATCAGCAGAACGTGAAGGAATCCATTTAATGTTCGGATACAGGTCTTTTTCTTGTAAAAAGGTATTGTATTGCTTGGCTGAACGAGCTCTTGCAATAGTAGTGTTGCGTTCTGTTTTTTGGTATAGGTCGAGTTTTTTTACTATATGTTGCTTTTTAGCTATGTTATCTGTTTTAGCAATCATCTTCTCCGCTTCTGAAGCTTTACAATAGGCAAATTTAGTAACATTTGCCTGCAGGCGATGTTGTAGGTCGAAGTTCTTATCTCCTATATTGGCGTTGAATACTTGTTTTACTCCTTTAGTAAAGCTTTCTGTATATTGCTCGGCAAGTTCTGCTTTAGAAGGAATATCGTTATCTTCGAGATTAGCCCCCTTTAGTCTAAAGGGGGAAAGTCGAAAAAATCTTCTTCGGATGTTAGATTCTTTTTCTCAGGGATTATAGGTTTAGAAAGCATTTCTTTTTTTAACTTATCATAATCCTTAGGTTTTGGAATGTCAAACTCTTCATAAATAAAATCGTCGTCAACAGGTATCATTTGAGCAATTCCATTGATTACATCCCACTTTACTTTAAGCTGTAACCAATCTTTATCAGGAGAGGCAAACCAAATATTCCCTCCTTTAGTGTTAAATCCAAAGCGTTTTAAGCAAGCCTTTATTTGGGTGTTTAATATGCCAAGAACAAATTTCTCATCTGCTTTGTTCTTGGAATTTTCTCCATCCTGGTGAACTTTGCCGAGTGCTTGAGAACCTACAGAACCTTGCTCTGTTGTTAGAGTGTTACCAAGTATTGTTTTGCTAATTGCAGCATCACATGTGTCGTGTAGATCCTTGAATACCGATGAACCTGAACCTGAACCTTGAGAATCGTGAAGTGTAAGTTCGCTTCCTTTTGGATGCACCATGTATCCGAATGCTCCCCAATTTTTCAAGAGTTCTTCCAGTTTTACTCTTGTTACTTCATCATAATCATCATAAGTCATCTCTCTGAAAGGCATTCCAAACATTTCTGCAAATTGTGCCCAATCGCCAAAGCCACCTCTTTTATAAATTACATATTGAGCAGCTTTGAAAAGTAAACCTTTGTCAGATTCTTCACCTACCCAAATCATATAATCAGATAAAGGCTTTTCTTTATAAAGAAAGTCTCTTGTTGCTTGAAATTGCTCTATCGATACGCATTCGTAACCTCGTTCTGGATGAACATGCTTACGAGGTATTAATTCATGGTCAATTCTGTATTGCTCTTGATCTTCGTCCCATACGATAGAATTAATTTGAATAAGACTATAGCCCCAGGCAATTGAGTTGTGTATTTCTTTAACAATTTTCTGCATATCAGGACAATTTAATAGGTGGCTTATCTGTTCATCTTCTTCTCCATCACGCACAAATAATAAGTCTTTATTAAGAATATAGTCTTGTCTTTTCCCCCAAGTTGCTTCCACTTGACCGTCCAATAGGATGTCATCCAATAAATCGTATAATTTTACACGAGATGGATTTGTTAGTGATTCAAAACTTTTTAAAGCATCTCTCCATTTTGAAATATCTTGAGTTGTTCTATTTACTTGTTTGACTTGAATAGACGTTGTTTGAATGCCTTTTTGTGTAATATTGCCTGTTTTTCTTGTTGCTGCCATAATTAATAATGATTATTTCTTGGGGTTAAACTACCACCACTTATTCCATAGTTACCACCTGTTGTTGGAGATGTTAATTTTTCAAGGTTAGGAATTATCATTTCCTGCTTTAATACCTTGTTAAGAAATTTTATTGAATCCTCATACTTAAGTCGTCGTGTTTCACTCATTGATGATGGAGATGATATACAATATATATTATATATCGCTATATCACGAATAAGTTTTACAAGAAGTTTATTTCTGTGTTCTCCTGTTTTTGCGAATTCTAATTCTATATTATATAGATTAGATAGATATGGTTTTACTTCTCCTATTGCATCATTTATTGCTTGTTCTGCATTTTGTTCTTCACGTTGGAGTACTCGAAGAGTCTCTTCGTATGCCCCTTTTCTAAGATCATCTAATTCTAAATACATAATTATTATATTGTATGATAAATTGACATTTTTGATAGGGTTACAAACTCTTTCATGCTCTTTCTTAAATAGCCTTTGTCTACTAAGTAGTCAATTTGTGTTTTGGTTAATACTCTTATTTTGCCGCCCATTTGAATTACATAATATCTCTTCTTAGTAAACTTATGCATCTTATTTGCATATATCACTGCGTTTTTTACTCTAATGAAATTCCAAAAGCGAATTAAAATCTTAATCATAATCTATGTTTATTTTGCGGTCTGCGTCCAACTTGCATTGAACCGACAGACGGGGTTCTTAATTTCTCATTTATTTTTGCTATTCCTCCCTCAATATTATCAGGTCCGTCAGCAGGGAATGTTAATTGTGGGTTAATTGCTAAGAATTGCTCTGCTAATCTTTGCATATTAGGATTGTCCTGCTCATCGACGTTAAAGATTAGCTGACCATTCCTATTAAGTGGCTCAAGATTACCTTCAATTCTGACAAATTTATCAGGCTTTTTTCTGTCATCTCCACTTATTGGTAGATGACCTCTTTCTTCTCCAAACTTTCTGAATAAGGGAATAAAAACTTGTTCAAAGAAAGGATCCTGGAGAGTATTGTTTTCAATATAATTATAGGCTTGAGTTTTGCCTTTGCATTTATCATTCAAGACAAAGAACCATTCAACAAATTTAGCGTTGGATGTTTGGTCAAGATATCCTGTATGTATGTAAAAGATGCCTTCTTTATGTGATATCATAAAACAGGACTTATAGGATACTCCCTTTGTTTTGGTTGCCTTATCTTTGTTTGATGTTGAAGGGTCTGCGTATATAACCACATAAGGAAGATTATTTAGTCTTGGAACTTTGCCCCAAGTTATCTCTTTGAATATAGTTCCTTCAACTACTGGGTTATTGAAGTATTCCTGTTGTGCTGAACGGAGTGAAATTTTAGATAGGACTCTGTCTATATGCTCTTCTGTATTTTTTGCAGCCCAAGTTGACTTGCCGTCTTTATCTCTAATATTAACGATATCCCAATGGTCAGCAACTTTACCTGCTCTTGTAATAAAACAATCTTTTGCAATTATATTTCCACAACAAATGATAAGTAGTGGTTCAGAAATTGAACGTGTAGGATACAGAGCTTGTTCGAACCAATCCCAATTCTTTTTGACTGTTTCGGGATTTCGGGTTGCTTCATCAGTATCGAAGTCGTCGGGGATGATAACATCTGGTCTAATTTCATCATTCCTTGTACCACGTGGTGATTGCCCAGCTCCAACTGCTCTAAATGATGCTCCGCTTAATGTTGTAAATTCTCCACTTTCCCAAGCTCCAAGGTTCTTTTGTTCGCCATAATAGGCTTTAATTCTTGGATTGGAATCTAAGTTTGCACGGTAAGGCTCAAGTAGTCTTGCTGCATTATCTAATGAATTTGAAGTTAAAATGATGTTGCGTTTTTTGCCTGTTAATACAAGATATAGGACAGCAAACATTACAAGTGTTGATTTTGCTAATTCTCTCGACCACGACAAAACTTCATACCATTCAGGATTATTTAGTACTCGGTTTAAAAATTTAATATGAAATGGTGCAAAATCTGCTTTTGCAAATTTTGGAAAAAAGAACTTACACCATTCAGCTGGACGAGCTTCAAGATATTCTCTGTGTTTTTGAATTTCTACAGGATCCCGAAACTCCACATAACAGTCTGAGAGGAGATTCTTTCTATATTTCTCCCAATACAAATAAGCTTTCTTGTCAGCAGTTTTCATTATACTAACTTACTTTTTATATATAAATCAAAGACTTTGGAATATTCTTGAGACTTTTTAAGGTCTTGAGGTCGCAACCATTCAAGTATTTCAGTTATTACAGTGATTGTGTCGCTGAGAGATGTTTCTTTTTCAAACTTTTCAATTGATTTGGATAGCTTGCCAATGGTATCGGCTTCTGCTGGAGTTGCGTAACGTTCTCCTTCGGGTCTCTTCTCAATTGCTTCATTGATTGCAGCTAATTGCTTGTAAATCTTATTAAGCTGTTCCTGGCGTGTTGCTGCAAGTGAGACTTTTTCCTTATCCCAATTCTCTCCTTTAATCCACTTATTTATAGTGGTCTTAGAAACACCTACTTTTTCTGCGATTTCTATTTGCGTGAAATCTCCTTTAACGAAAAGTTGACGAGCAATGTCTTTCTTGTTTTGCAAATCCTTACTCATATACATTATTATAAATATTATGCAAATGTAGTTTTGGAGAGCTTTTTTTTGGTGAAAAGTGCTGGTGGCTGGTAGTTTTATATCAGCGGCTGGCACTTTTCCGATTTTTATTTTTTTGTGATAGTATTATTGCAGCTCAAACGAATGGGTAAAATTGATTTAATGGACACAATTGACAAAATTGATTTTATGAAAAGATTAATGAAATGAAAGTAATAATTAGTAATTCTTCTATTAATAGTTATGGTGGTAGGGTTTTAACGCATGGAATAGATATTACTCAATACCAAAAGAACCCAATATTATTATATATGCACATGCGTGCAGATGAAATAAATTATTTGGGTGGCAAAAACCCAGTGCTTGGGATTGTTGAAAACATTGCTATTGAAGGCGATAATTTGGTTGGAGAGTTAAAGTTTTCTGATTCTAACCCATTTGCTCAAGAAATCAAAAAACTATACGAAGAAGGAACGTTAAGAATGGTTTCTCCTGGATTCAGATGTGTTGAATGGAGTGATGATAGCTCTGTGTTGTTGCCTGGACAAACTAATTCTACATTAACCAAATGTAAACTTAGAGAGGTTAGTTGTTGCGATATTGGAAGCAATGATGATGCTTTAAGGCTTTATGATGAAAACGATAAAGTTATTGAACTTAAAGGCGGTGGAACTAATTTGTTCCCTGTTTTGAAAGAGAATAAAAATGAAAATAAAAATGATTTAATTATGAACAAAGATGTTTTGGACATTCTTAATCTTACGGAAGGAACAAGTGAAAATGTAGTTATTTCTAAGATTAAGGAATTACAACTTAAAGCTGCCAAGGCTGATGAGTTGGAAAAAACAATTAAAGAACAATCCGAAAAGGCTATAGTTTCTTTGGTTGACGATGCTGTTACTGTTAAAAAAATAACAGCAGATAAAAAGGATGTTTTCCTTTCTATTGGTAGAACAGCAGGCGTGGAAGCGTTAAAAGCTTCTCTTGATGCTATTCTTCCTGTGGCAAATGTTGCAGATGCTCTTAACACAAATGGTGGTGCAAAATCATCAATTGAATTAACAGCAGAAAACTGGGACAAAATGGATAAAGCAGGACAATTAGCTAATTTAAAACTTTCTGATAAGGATAGTTTTAAGGCTTTATTCAAAGTAAAATTTGGTGTTGAATATAAAGATTAAGGAGGAAAAAGAAATGAACTGGTTAAATATGATTAGAAATTCATCGTACAACTTCTTTGCACCAAACATTGAAGGAGATAGTAATAAAAAGGTTGAGGTAGTATTCCCAACTTTTGAAAAAAAGACACCTACTTTTGCTGCTACTCAAGAAGTGCTTGTTGAAAGGCAAACTACAATAGTAGATTTAGGTGAATTAACAGGTGCTTGTAAGGTTGATTTGACCATTAGCGAAGATGTTCAAATGGGTGCAACATTAGCTATTATGGCAAAGTCAGATACTACAGCAAGAGATGTAACTTGTGGTACTGGTTTCTTCGGTGGTGCAATAGCTGGCACAATTTCAAAGACTAAGGTGCAACATTTTGTATATAATGGTACTGCATTTATGCCTGTTGCAGCAGCTATTCAATTAGATTAATAATAAAAAATAGGAGATTAAAAAAGTGAAAAAAGTAAGATTTTTATTTAGTTTACTTGTTGCAGTTTTATTTGCAACTGGTATTGGTGCTGCATTTGGAGCTAGTGCAGGTATTGTAGCAATGGGATTAAGCTCATTGGGTGCTCCATCTATTACAGGGGTAAGAATGTCTGTTACGCCTGAGATTTGGACAAATGATATTGTTGCAAATCTGTGGAAAAATAACGAATTTCTATTAAAGTCAATTGATGAATCGCAATATGTATTAGGAGGTTCGGTGGTACATATTCCACAAGCAGGAGCTGCAAGTGGAGGTAAGAGAAACAGAAAGACATTACCTGCTACAATTACAAGAAGAGCAGATACTGATGTTACTTATGCGTTGGATGAGATAACTACTGACCCAAGATTTATACCTAATATTGATGTAGCTGAATTAAGTTACGACAAACGTCAATCATGTATTGGTGAAGACCAAAGATATATAGATGAGTTATGTGCTGAATCAATAATTTACGCTTGGAGACCTACTTATTTTATTAAGGCAACTGGAACTACTGATGCTAAAAACTTAGTGTATGGTACTGGAACAAGAACTGGTGTTACTTACGCAGACTTTGTTACTGCAAAAACAACATTTAATAAATGGAAATTGCCAAAGGCTGGAAGATATGTAATGTTGGATTCAGATCAATATAAACAATTGTGTAATGACGTTAAATCGCTTTCATCAGACAACTTAACAATAGTTTATGATCCAGTAACAGGGCTTTTAAAGAAACTTGAAGGTTTTGAGATATTTGAAAGAAGCACTGTATTCTTAGCAAGTACACAAGCTGGTTTAACTCAAGTTAAAGGAAAAGCATATTTTGAATATTCAGCAGGAACGAAATTATATACTCCAGAAGATTATATAGATGTTGAAGCTGGTGAAAAAGAACCTGCTGCTACTGCTTGTGTTGCTGGTTTATTCTGGTCAGATACTTGTGTAAGTAGAGCTATTGGTGAAAAGAAAATGTTCGATAATCCTGGGGATGCTACATTATATGGTGATGTTTACTCATTCTTAGTCAGATGTGGTGGACGTTCACGTAGAGGTGATGGTGTTGGTGTTTTAGGGATTATGGGAGTATAGTTAGAAGGTTTTAATATTTTGAATGGAGTAGCTGAAGGCAGAACGAGTGAGCAGAAGATATATGGCAACTCGCCTAAGGCTCTCCATTTTTTAATAAATAAAAAAGATGAATAGATTTGAAGTTATAAGAGGGCAAGGGGGTGTTCCTAAGTCCTTGCCAGGTGAAGATCATATTTCTGGATTGATGGTGTATTTGGCAGATGCTGATTTGCCAACGGCAGATGCTGGAGTAACTGGCTTTTCTGTCAGCAACAGAATTATTGCTGTTTCAACAATAGAAACGGCTGAAAAACTTGGAATAAAGAAAGACTCTGCAAAATGGATTCACAAAGTTTTACATTATCATTTAAGTGAATCTTTTAGAATTAATCCAGGTATTAGCCTGTATGTTGGACTTTTCAAGACTCCAACCGTAGCGTATGATTTCGTGGAGATAAAAGCAATGCAAAACTTTGCTTCAGGCAGGCTTCGACAAATTGGTGTGTACTGTGGAGACAAGGCTTTGGCTGCTGCTGAGATTATTGCTTTGCAAGGTGTGGCTACTACATTGGAAAGCCAAGATATGCCTTTATCTATTATTTATTCTCCTAAAGTGGCAGATGTTAGTTCTGCTGTTGATGTATCAGCAACTGGCAGAAGAAATGTTTCTGTGATTATAAGTCAAGATGGAGATGGTTTAGGTGCTACGTTATATACTGATGCTTCCAATACTGTTGCTAAAAGTGCTGTTGGGATTATGGGAATTGTTTTAGGTATGGTTTCAAAAGCCTCAGTTCATGAGTCAATTGGTTGGGTGCAAAAATTCCCTGCTGGAATTACTACTCCTGCTTTTGTTGATGGAACTCTTTTGAAGAATTTAGATAAAGCAACTGTTGAAAGTTTGGATACTAAGAGGTTTTTATTCTTAGTAACTTATGGTGGTTTTGGTGATTCTTATATGAATGATTCACATACATTAGATGTGGCTACTTCTGATTATGCTTTTATTGAGAACGAAAGGACAATGGATAAAGCAGTAAGAGGTATAAGATCATATCTTTTACCTTATTTATCTTCTCCTATTTATGTGGATGCAAAAAGTGGGAAAATGAGAGCAAATACTGTAGCTAATCTTAAGAATGTAGCTAACCAAGCTTTGAGGCAAATGGAAAAGGCTGGAGAAATAAGTGGCTATGTTGTAGATATTGATCCCGAACAGGTTGTTTTGACTACTCAAACTGTAGAGTTCGTAGTTAGAAAAGTTGATGTTGGGGTGATGAGAAGGATTAAAATTAATGTTGGAAATACAACACAAATTTAGGAGGATAAAAAGATGGATGAAATTCCTTATATAAATGGAAGACTATATTCTTGGGCACAAATTAGCTTGGGAATTGACGGAGTACCTGTTAATGGGATAAGAGCTATTAAGTATTCTGACATTGAAAACAAAGAGAATATTTATGGTGGTGGCAGGTATGCGGTTGGTTATGGTGATGGTCAGATAACTTGTGAAGCTGCTATTACTTTGTTGATGGATGAGATAGTTCCACTACAAAATGCAAGTCCAACAGGTAGATTGCAAGACTTAGCTCCTTTTGACATCACGGTATGTTATATGCATCCAGTGAGCTCGAAAGTTGTTACTGATGTTATTACAGATTGTCAATTTGTTAAGAACGATAGAGATTGGCAAAATGGTGATACTTTTGAGGAAGTTGAACTAACATTGCTTACTCCATATATTAAATGGGGCAAAACAGCATAGTTGATAGAGTGTTTAATTGTGTTTTAAAAAGCAAATAAATGGGAATTAATAGTGGACAAATAGATCTTTGGAAACAACAATATGGGGACATTTATGAATATGTTGTTAAAGATGAAGGCAAGGAATTGAAAGGCTATTTGCATACTCCTTCTCTTTTAGTTTTGGATGCATGCAAAATGGCAAGTGGCAAGAGCGACTTGAAATTTCAGGAGGCTTTGGTTAGTAATTGTTGGCTGGGTGGAGATAAAGAGTTAGTTGAAAAGGATGAGTATAGGGCTGGCTTGTATAAATGGCTCGGAATGCTTATTAAAATTGTTGATGGAGAGCTAAAAAAAGTTTAGCTCTCACAGAGATAAAAAAGCTTAGTACATCAGAATATAACGATATAGCTCGTAAGGTTGTTCAAGATTATAGGGTTATGAGGGCTATAGTGAGATGTGAGCTTAATTATTCTCCTGAAATACTTGATAAAATGAGTATTAGACAATTATGTGAGGCGTACAACGATGTGCTGTTCTGTGAGAGCATTAAGAAAAAGAAGTAGGTTGAAAAAACAATGGCAAAACAAAATGTAACATACGAGATTAGGGCTTATGATAAGGCTTCTGGAACATTTAAGAATGTCGAACTCCAATCAGACAAGACAAAAAGGAGTGTTGATAATCTTAATAAGGGCTCTAAAAATGGAGCTGATGATGCTGGGAGTGCTTGGAGTAAGACTAATAGTGTTCTAAGGGGTACAGCTTTAATTGCTGCAGGAGTTGTGGCGGTTAGAATGGGCTATAACTTAAGTAAAGATGCTGTTATGGCTGCTGCTCAATTGGAGAAATATAATGTTACTTTAAAGACAATGTTGGGCTCTACTTCTGCTGCAAGAGACAGGATGGAGGAGTATTTGGATGTTGCAAAGAAAACTCCATTTGAATTGAGCCAGGTTGTGGAAGCTGGAAACCAGTTGCAGGCTATTGGCAGGTATTCAAGAGAAAATTTGGAAATGCTTGGAGACTTAGCTGCTGCAAGTGGTAAGCCAATGGAACAGGTGATGAATGCCTATGCAAAATTGGCTACAGGTCAGAAAGGTGAAGCTGTTAATATGTTCAGAGATTTGTTGATTTCAACAGACGACTGGACTAAGGCAACAGGAAGAGCAAAGGCTAAGAATGGTGAATTGTTGGCATCAACCGAACAGATGATAAAGGCACTCCCTAAGATTATGAAAGAAAAAGGTTTCTTTGGCATGATGGCTTCTCAGGCTGAAACAACAGAAGGGAAACTATCGAATGCCAAAGATGCTATTTTTACTTTAAGTGCAGCAATTGGAGAGAGACTTAAGCCAAGCGTTGATGCAGGAGTTAGTGCTTTTACAAAATGGGTAGGAATTACAGAAGATTGGGTGAAAATCCCAACTGCTGAAAAAATCGCAGAAGAACAATCGGAAGTAAATGCTTTAGTTGGGAGTATTGCTGAATTAAATGGCTCTCAAGAAATAAGAAAAACACTCTTAGATGAGCTTCAAAGAAAGTATCCAGAATTTTTAGGGAATTTGGATAAAGAAACAGTTACAGCAGAACAGCTTAGAGATAGACTTAGGGAAGTTAATGATGAGTATGATAGGAAGTTGAAAAAAGCTATTTTAGCTGATGTGTTAGAAGAGGCTTCTAAGGATTATCAAGAAGCGTTTAAAGATAAAATTCGACTTACAAGATTGGATAATTTAAATCAACAGCTCGGTAAAGCATATGGGAAGTTAAATAAAGCGAAAAAAGGAAGTACGGAGTATAAGACTGCTGAAGCCACAATTAATTCATTGAAGAGACAAATTGCTAAGACTGCTACTGTATCAGAATATGGAGATACAGGAGCTGGTAGAGAGCAAAGGAGAAAAGAGTATGAAGAAAACTATGAGCTTCAAAAAGAAATTTTTAAAAATATAGAAGTTGATATTAATAAGGAGTTAGAAGATATTGATAAAGAAAATAAAGACCCTAAGAATCTATCTAAACCAACTGCAAAAAATCAATCTTCTAATGTGAATGCTGATAATGTTACTAGTCCTTCTGAATTATTTTCAGATAGTGGTTCTGGTGGAAGTGGAAGAGGCGGTGGTGGAGCAAAGAATGTTACTACTCATATTCAGAATTTGATTAATGGAGATATCGTGATTCATACCACTACATTAACCGAAGGTGCAGCAGAAATAAAAAGAATTGTTGTTCAAACATTATTGGACGCGACTAATGAGATAAATTAACATGGCTGGAGAGTATAACTTTAACGATAATAGTGTTGTTAGGATTGGTTTTGAAGAGATAATTGACAGATCTAAAAAAGCAATTGTTGTTGGCGTGAGCGATATGGCTTTTGCTCGTGAAGAGGCTAAGGAGTCGTACGACAATATTTATAATATTAAGAGTGGGATTGGTAAAAAGTTATCTGGAGTAATTACCCTAAAGGCTAATGGTAAAGAATTGGTATTAGAAAATTGTTTGTTTGATACTTCCAACTCAAAGAGAATTGTGCAAACGGCAATTAATGGTAAGGATGGAACAGTAAAGGAATGGATAAGTAATGGAGATATCATTATTAATGTACAGGTAAATATTCTTAATAAGGAGAGAAATTATCCAATTGATGAATTAATTGAGATTGTCGATTTTTTGAAGTTAAATAGAGAGCTTATAATTGCAGAGACACATATAAATAAGGTTTTGAAAATATCAAGAGTTGTGGTGACAAGCTGGAGGCATGTCCCTAAGACTTGGAGTAATTATCAAAGTATTATGATTGATTTGGTTTCAGATAATACTTATGAAATTGAGGAAAATATAATTAATTAGTTATGCTAAGGGTTTGCTGCAAAATTGAAATTACCAGAAGTTGGATACAGGAGAGTGGAGCTGATGCTTTAACTGTATGGAATATTGACAGGGTGGCAAATGTTAGCATTACTGGAGATAGTGATACTTTGGCTGATACTTGCAGAATTGAATTGCCAAGAAACGCTAAATGGATTGGCAGTGGCAATGTTCCTATACGAAGGGGTGATGATGTTGTTGTGTGGCTTGGGTATAATGAAAAGTTAGATAAAAGGTTTGTTGGGAAGGTTAAAGAGGTTGCGGCTGGTACTCCTACTGTTATTACGTGTGAAGACATGATGTTTGTTTTGAGACAAAAGTCGATTAAAAAGAAATTATACAGAAAGTGTGAGGTTGGGGCTTTATTGAAAGATATTTTGCCTGCAGGAATAAAATATGAAACAAGTGGTAAGATTGAAATTGGAGATTATAGGACAACTGCTACTACTGTGGCTGGAGAACTGGCTTTGCTATATGACAACTGCCACATTAAAAGTTTCTTTGAGTTGAACGAGAAAGGTGCTCCTGTGCTTTATGTTTATTCAATCTTTGCTAAGGAGAGAAATGTCAGTGGTACGTTTGCAACAAGTAAGAATGTTATTAGTCATAATTTGGAGTACAAAAGAGCTGAAGATGTTAGGATAAGGGTTAAGGGTGTTAGCACTTTTTTGAATGGTAAAAAGATTGAGTATAGTGAGGGTGATGGTGACGAGAGAACCATTAATTATTATAATTTGAATTTAGCACAATTGAAGGTGGCTGTAAAAAATGAATTAAAGAGATTAAAGTGGGATGGTTTGAATGGGACATTTGAAACATTCGGTAAGCCTGTTGTTAGGAAGATGGATGTTTTGGATTTGGAGATTGAAGGGGTTACTCCTGCAAGATACCAGGTGAAAGCGGTTAATGTTGAATTTGGACAAAATGGTTACAGGCAAAAGATTGAATTACAAAGAAAGGTGGTAAGTAATGAGTGAACTAAGTAACGCTATAAAGAAGTTAGCAGCATCAGGCTTAATGGCTTGCATGAATGGTGAGATTATTAGTGTTGATAAAACAGAAATGACTTGTGAGGTTAGTTTTGGAGATGAGGATAGTGTTGTTGCTTCTTTGGTTTGCGGTGATAAGAAAAAAGGGATTGTGCAGATTCCAAAGGTTGGTTCTAATGTTGTGGTTATGTTTTACTCCAATACTATTGCTTTTGTGGTTATGGTGGATGAAGTGGAAGAGATTTTGATTAATGGAGGAGAAAATGGAGGGTTGGTAAAGATAGACGAGCTTACAAAAAAGATAAATGAACTTATTGATGCATTTAATCAGCATACACATAGTGTTGCGACAACAGGTTCTGCAGCTGCACAATCAGGAACGGCTGCCGTTATTGCAAATTCATTTACCAAGCTTGATAAATCGTCTTATGAAGATAAAACAATTAAACATTAAGATATATGCAAGATATTAGATGTACTGATGATTTGCTTGTTGAGAATGGAGACTTTATGGTTGGTGAGGCTTCGGAAGATATAATAGAAAGATTGGCGTATGCAAGTGTTGGAGAGTTTAAGATGAGTCCTCAGAGTGGATTCGGTTTGGTTAATATGATTAATGCTCCTGGTGGTACAGATTCTTTGATGGTTCCTATTATGGAAGATTTAAAGAGAAATGGGGTTAGTTATAAGAAAATAGAAATTGATAGTAACGGTATAAATATTACATTGAATGAGTAGTTTAGCTGAAATAAAGAAACAACTGACTGATGAGTGGATGGCAAATGAAACTATGCAACAGAAATTTGGTTTTGTTGCTGGGGATTCTTTTGATGATAGATTTAAGCCTGCAACTATGGTTAATATACTTTTTTATATAGCTGCTTATATTATGTGGTTGAGAGAAGCTGCTTTGGAGAGTTGGAGAAGTGATGTTGACGCTACTGCATTGGCTACAAGATATGGCACTAAGGAATGGTGGCATAAAATTGCACTTGCCTGGCAGGATGGGGATATGACTTCTGTTATTGATGGTGGTGTTAGTTATGCTACTATTGATGAAACTAAAAGAAAGATTACTTACTGTGCTGTTAGGGAGGAAGGAAGAACATTGTACCTAAGAGTTGCTTGTGGTAGTGCAGGTAATTTATTCTCATTGACTGCTGAGGAATTGGCAAGATTTCAATCATATCTGAATGATGTGAAGCCTTTGGGTGTAAGAGTTATTGCTTATTCTTATAATGCTGATAATGTTACTATAGCTGCTGATATCTATTATGATGGAGAGGTTAGTGTTGTTGATATTGATGTTGAAGTTAAAAGAGTAATTGATGAATATTTGGCTTCTATTGTTTTTGGTGGAGATATATATGTAAGCAAAATGGTAGATGTCATACAGTCAGTAAAAGGTGTTGTTGATGTCCACAATTTGAAGTTAAATGCTGGCAGTGGTTGGCAGATAAGAAAGTTAACTCCTAATGCTGGGTATGTTAAGGTTACGGGCTATGGTTTAATATATAAAGTTGAGTAGGTATGAATTGGGACTCTCTAATTAAATTATTATTGCCTATAAGATTGAGGGCTGCAAAGCTATTGATTGCATTCTTGTTAGCTTTGACAAAAGTTGCCAGGAGCAAGTTTGATAGTGATTTTGCTTGGGTTCAAAATCTGATAATAGATTTAAAATATACTTCTCAGGTTCAAGCTCAGGTTCAACTTCTGAATGATAAGTTTGATCCAGTAAGTAGAACAATTGAAATTGAGGATGGAACTGATGGGAATGTATCTATATGCAGCAATGGTGATGAAGATATTGATTACAGGGTAATTGCTGGAGAGAATGAGAATGTTTTTATTGGGATAAATGACGAAGACACAAGTGTTGGACAGGATTTTATTGTGAGAGTTCCAATGTATGTGGATAAGGATGTGATAAGGGTATTTATTAGAAGATATGCCTTTGCGGGTGTTGGTTTTTCTGTTGTGGATTTATAAAAATATAAAGATATGAAACAAATTGTTGATGTTGGAACAAGGCAGATTCAGCCTAAAGATTTGAGCTTTCTTTCTGAGGCGGATTTTGCAATAATCAAAGCTTTGGGCGGAGCTGTATTAAGAATGTGTGGCTATGCAAGCTCTGACGCTGTTGTGCTTGACGGCTTAGAAGTTGTGATAAATAATGTTCCTATGTCTCCTATTACCTGTAAGGTGAAAGCAGGTAAGGTATATTGTAATGGGAATATGTACTCAGTTGATGAAAGAGAATTTACTTTGCAAAGTGCAGATGAAAGGAATAACTTAGTTCTTGCTCTTAATACTACAGCTATTGTTACTGATCCTTCTCCTGTGTATGATAAGGATTTGAGTAAAACAAAAAATGCTCATGTTGAGTGGAAAGGTGAAGTTTCTTTTAATCAAAATTTGCAGGGAAATGCATTTGCTTTTAGCGAATTAAATACTAACTACCCACTACTTAAACGAATTGGCGAATTTCAAAGAAAAATAGTTCCCATAGGAGATTAGTATGAGAAAGATTGTTGCAGTACCAGGACAAAGTATTTTTGATGTTGCATTGCTATTTTGTGGTGATGCTACTAAGGCATGGGATATAGCAAGAATAAATGAGATATCACTTACAACTACATTTGAAAGTAATGCTACTTTGTCTATTCCTGATGATATGAATAATGTTGCTAAGGTTTTTAAGCAAGAAAAGGTTGTTTTTGCTACAGGGATTGTTGGTCAAATTTGGATTTTGGCAACTGGTAATTGGAATGATGAGGGAGTGTGGATGGATGGTGAGATTTGGAATGATTAAATAATGATTAAATAGTATTTATATGGCGATTAATAAAATAAATAATGGAGATAGTGGCTCTGTAGTAAGAGGAATAATTAATGCGGTTATTGATGCTGTAAATGGATTTAGTTCTACTGCTTTAAGCTTAACACAAAGAGTAGAGTATCTGGAATATAAACAGAATGAAAGAGTGGTTGTTTCTGTGTTTGGAAATCAGGACGGAAGTAATCGAAAATATACTACTGGAGTATCATATATTTTAGGAACATCTGCCTTATACTTAAATGGAGCAAGGTTATTCCCAAATATTGACTATAAGGAGTTAGATAAAAATAATTTTGAATTTTTGACTTATATACCAAAGTCAGGAGATATAATAATATTTGAAGTGTTAAAAGAAAAATAATTATAATTATGGCAAAGACAGTTTTAAGAGTAGAACAGATAGAGCAAATTAATTTAGCTAAAGCAGCTTTGTTATTTGCTCAAGGATCAATTAGTGCAGAAAAACTTCTTACTAATGCAACTGACGCGGAATTAGATTTTTTAAGTGGAGTGACATCCGCTATTCAAACGCAATTGAATAGTAAGTTGCCAAAAGATAAGTTAAGTGGTGATGGCAATGTCGTTTGGACAGATGATTCAGTGGCTGCGACGGCTAAGGCTATTGCTACTTATGTATCAAACCAAATAGCAGCTGCTCAAATTGGTGGAGCAATGGTGTTCAAAGGAAACTGGAGTACTGCTCCAACTCCTTCAGCTGGCTCTCCAATTGCAAAAGGCTGGACGTATGTTTTTGATAGCGGTACTGCACCAACAGGATTAACGGTTGAAGCTGGAGATATGCTTGTTGCTGTGGCTGATATTACTACATCTGCAGGAAAAGTATTAGCATCAAACTGGACTGTGGTTCAAAGTAATATCTCAGGGGCTGTAACAACAGTTGAAGCTGCTTTAACAAGCGGTAAGCTATTAATTGGTGGTGGTGGTAAAACTATTTCATTATCCAATTTCTCTGGTTTAATGGCAATGACATCGGGAACTCCTCGTGCAGCAGTTGAAGCCGATTTGCCTTCACACAATCATACTTTAGGAATTGATGTTGGTGGAACTCCAGGAGCAATTAAAGTAGGTACTGATGTTTTTAAATTTGCTGCAAGTGGAGGTGGATCATTAGCCTATAATGATACAACTAAAACTTTGACTATAACTTTCCCTACAATTCCAGATATTACTGTTACTGGTGGAGCTGTTGAAAGTGGTAAGTATGTATCAGGTCTGAGCGTTACTGGTCATGGGCTAACGGTTCAGAAGGCATCATTGCCAACTATTCCTGCTGCTGCAGGTACAGTCTATGTGACTAATATTGTACCAAGCGGGACAAAGGATGGGACTAATGCTGTATTCACTTTGCCTGAAAATATTGTGGCTACTACATTACAATTAATGTTGAATGGTCAGCTTTTAGCTCCAGGAGCAACAGCAGATTATACTTTGTCAGGAACAGGTAATAGAACAATAACATTTGTTGCTGGAGCTAATATTCCAATCTCAACTGATAGTTTATTAGCTTCATATATTAAGGCATAATAATGGCATCAAAATTCAGAGGGAGTCAAGTTGCATTTAATCCAACTTATTTTGGCATTACAGCGACCAGCGATACAGCAGGTCGCTGGACCGCTAATATTGAAGATATAAAAGAATATTATGATGGATTACGTGTTCAAATTGTTTTAAAAACCTCTTATAATTCAACTTATAATACACTTGATATTAATGGGCTTGGACAAGCATTAGTTTGGTATCGCATAGGCTCACGACTTACTTCTCATTTTGGTGCTGGTTCAATATTAAGCTTAACATATTACTCTGGTGCAGGAACATATTCTACATTTTCTGGTGGTTGGGTAATTGATTCTGCGTATTATTCTGATACAGTTACACAGAATAATGTTGCTCAATTTAGACCTTTAGCTGGAGAACTTATTAATTACTATAAGTTAGGTATGCTGGGTAGTGATGATAAGTTCTATCCACTTACTAAAGAATCTGGCACAGGAACTACAAAAACGGTTCAAACAATTGTTTTTAAACTCAATTCCCCTATTTTCTACTGTTCAGGGGGTAATTACGCTATTAATACAAGGCTATCTACTTTAAATAGCATGTTATATAATGCAGAAGTTTTATATACTTTAAATCAAACTTTCCCAGCTTATACAGACTTATATTTAGTTGGAATTGCTAACGTAGACAATAACACTTTTGTATTAGATAACTCTTCATCCACATCTTGGTGTACTGATACTCTACCTACAACAGATAATGGGAAGGCGTATATGTATTTAGGTAAGACATACACTTCAGGTTCTACTATGCACCTTTTTGAATGGCATCCTGTTTATTTTTTTAAAAATGGTGCTCTAAGAATATTAAATACCTCTTATATATCAGGAGATAGTCATAATCACGATTATAACTTATTAGCTAATTTACCTGCTATATATAATGCTAATCATGATGGAGTTCCATCTGATGATTTTGATACATTGTACAATTATCAAAATGATGTGTGGCTTTGTTCTCACAGTATGTGTAATGCTCCTTTGGATAACGAGGGTAATAACAACGCTTATTACAATACAGCTTTTGATAATTGCGTAATTCAGCAATTTGGAAATAAAGATGCCGGTACAAAAATACAAGTTTTATACATTACAACTGGTGATGTAGCTAATCTTAGTATGGGTTATATATTTTACAGAATGCAAGGCGATAAGTGGAAGAGAATTGCTACATATTCAGATATTGCTAATCTACAAGCTTCAATTAATAGTTTAATAAGTACGATTGATAACAAACAAGATAAGCTATCTATTTTAACAGATATTAATATCGCATCTAATGGTAGTGCAAATATTACTCCTGGAGATAACCAAATACAATATATAAATCTTTCTGGAGCAACAACAATTCATACTATTAATCTTAATAATTACAGGAACTCTATAGAAGAATACACTATGATTATAGTAAACCCAAACGCAGCCAGTAGGATTACATTAAATACACATGCCTCATATAAGTTTGTTGGGGTACTCCCATCTTGGTCTTACAATTCTTGGGTTATATGTATTTGGAGAGGGATGATTTTTGCTAATATATTAAACTAAATACTAAATAGCTCATGATACATAAACATCTGAGAAACGACTATAATTTTTATGCAGGTAGAGGTCTTCTTGATTATTTTACAACAGAAGAGCTAAGTTTGACTTCTTTAAATCCAGGTTCATACTATTTAGGATGGTCTTCTAAATTAACTGATAGGTGTTTTTGGTTCAGAGTTGGGGACAACCCAGCAACACAAAGAATTGCTTGTGAGATAGACACAGATAACATTAAATCTTTATCCTTCAGGAAAGGGGTTTATTCTACGGAACTTGCTTGGTGGAAATTCCACAATACAAAGTATAATGATAGAACAGTTATCCCAATAGGAGATTATTTGAACACAACAGGCTTCACGATTCAAATGACCTGCACTTATGAGGCTTTTGCAAACTGGGGTGCTATAATGGGTATGTGCCAAGCTAATTATCCTGTAGGATTATCTTTAGGACAATATGATAATGGTATTGTTGGTTGGGGGTTTTATCCTGTTACAGTTAACGGGGTAGCAAATCAACACGTAAGAGTAGCCATTTCCTCGAGTTTAATGCCAAGTGTGAAATTCAATTGGTGTTTTGTTTACAATCAAGGAACTCTATCTTTATATTTTAGTGGTCGTCTTGTCGGAACAGCTACAATGCCTGCAGGTTGGAGTTGGACTACAAATACAGGTGTTGGAGCTTTGGGTTTATCTTTAGGATATAATTATCAAGGGACAAATCGGCACTTCAAAGGCTCTATTTATTCCCTATTAATGTATAATCAAGCTTTAAATGAGAATGAGATATACCAAAACTATATGTATGATAAACAGAAATATTTAATACCAAATTAATATGATAACAATTGATGGAACAACATTTGAATTAGCGGACTTCACTAAGTCAGCAACGGCTTCAAGAATTGGAATTAATAACTCTTTACAAGGAGAGGATGTTAAAGATTTTGAGTTTTTGAAAGATATTATAGTTAAGATACAGGCTAAGTATGGGAAGCCTATCTATGTTGATAGTGGCTTTCGTTCTAAGTCTTTAAACAAGGCTGTTGGGGGCGTTAGTAATTCCCAACATAGGAGTTTAGGCAATGAAGCGGCTGCCGATATTACTACTCGAAATCAATCTGAGAATAGACAGTTGTATGAAGTTATCCGCAAAATGGTAAACTCCAGTGAAATTGTCCTTGATCAGATTATAGATGAAAAAAACTTCAAATGGATTCATATTTCTGTAAAAAGAACTGGTGTAAATCGTAAACAATTCTTTAAGTTGTAAAATATATGGACGGTTTAATGCAAGGTTCTGGAATTGGATATTACATAATCACTATTATTAGTGTTATTGTCACAGCTGGTGTAAGCGGTTTCTTTGGATGGTTCTTCACGAGGAAGCAATATCAATCACAAGTAAAGCAGCAGGATATTACCAATATTGATGCTGCAATTACTACTTGGCAGAATATTGTAAATTCATTGGAAACAAGAGTAAATAAATTGCTTGAAGAATGTTCTTCTCTAAGGGGTGAGAATGAGCAATTGGTTAAGGAGATTGCTCAATTGAAGCAAGAAATTATTAGCCTTAAATCACAGTCTAAAAAAATAATGAACTATGAAAAACAGATTAAAGAGTACCAGGAAAGAATTAGCAAGTATGAGCAGTTGCTTATTGCTAATGGTATTGCTTATTAGTGGTTGCTCAACCACAAAGAAAACAAGCACTGAGTTGGTTGAAAAGGATAAGTCAACAACCAATCTTGAGCAAAAAATTGAAGAGCAAAAAGATGTTATAAATCTATTAGCTATTGATACTACTGTTAATAGTAATTTGCTAATTGATATTATCGAAAAGGAAACAACTACTATTGATACGGCAGGAAATATTAAAATTGAAAAAGAGAAAAAAACTAATATTTCAAACCAAAAAGAACAAAAAGGAATAACACAAAATCAATTACAGGATAAGAGCAAAAGTAAAGAAAGAACAGACTTAAATCAAAAAAATGATACTTATAAAGGAAGTTCATTAACTACATCAACTAAAACAAAGACTAATATGGATTGGTTGTATTGGATAGCTGCTTTGATTATTACAGTTGTAATAATTTATCTTAGTAGAAATTGGATTTGGAAAATGATTAAAAAAATAATTGGATTATAATATGGCAAAGTTTAAGAAAATAGAAGGTACAAAAGGGCAATACATGTTTTATTGCCCTGGATGCAAAGGGTATCATTCAGTGTGGACAGCAGATGAAGGTCACCAACATCCTATTTGGGTATTTAATGGAGATGTTGAAAAACCTACAATTACTCCTTCAATAAGAGTGGAATATCCAACCCCTGAAAAACTAAATATTTGTCATTCTTTTATTAAAGACGGAATGATACAATTTCTTGGAGATTGTACTCATAACTTAGCTGGGCAAACGGTCGAATTACCTGAATTTGACGAATAGGATAATGGGGGCAATAAAAAAGCCCCTGAACTTACATAGGAAGCTCTCACCCAACCTATGTATTAAGATGCGGTAACATCAAGAACAGAGGCATAATGTCTCTGGTAGATGTTACCGCATCTTTTTTTGGCTATAGTGAGAGATTGCAAATATACAAACAAAACTAAAACAAAAAGAAAAATGGAAAAGTTAAACTTAAAAACACCTGTTACTTATTATGGTGGAAAACAAACAATGGCAAGTAAAATCTTACCTCTAATTCCTGAGCATAAATTATATGCTGAGCCTTTTGCAGGTGGTGCTGCAATATTTTGGGCTAAAGAGCCAGCAAGTGTAGAAGTATTGAATGATACCAATAGGGAGTTGGTTAACTTCTATATGGTTGTGAAGAATCATTTTATTGAGCTTGAGAAAGAGGTTAGGATCACTCTTAATAGTCGTGACTTATACCGCAAGGCAAGCACTATATATAATAATAGTGATATGTTCTCAGAGGTTAAGATAGCTTGGGCTTTGTGGGTACTCTCAAATCAATCTTTTGGAGCTCAATTAGACAATTCTTGGGGATTTGACAAAAGTAAGGGAAGAACGCCTAAGAAGATTCAGAACAGCAAGGATAATTTCACAGAAGACCTGGCAATAAGATTGCAAAATGTATCAATTGAATGTGCAGATGCTTGTTATATTATTCGTGGCAGGGATAGTGAGGAATCATTCTTTTATTGTGATCCTCCTTACTATAATGCTAATATGGGGCATTACGATGGGTATTCTCTAACTGATTATACTGAGTTATTAGAGACTCTTTCTAAGATTAAAGGAAAGTTCCTATTGTCAAGCTATCCGAGTGAGGTTCTTGATGAGTTCACTAAGAAGTATGGCTGGAAAACCAAGAGCTTTGACATGAGGATTAGTGTTAATGCTAAGTGTGAACAGCGTAATAAAAGGAAGGTCGAGGTGCTAACGGCTAATTATGATATATAGATTATTAAAGGGCATTTAATTTGTAGTTAAATGCCCTTTAATTTTTTTGTGCGTGTGTGTTTTTTTGCTGTACATTTCGTTTTGAGGGAGTGCACATTTCGTTTATTTGTTTGGTGTACATTTCGTTTTGGCGATTATATACTTAGAATATAATGGCATTAAATGAGATTGAAATAAGGACTGACCCGTCCTGAATAAGGTTGACAGATTATTAATTTGTACTAAATGATATTTAC
>JAEAME010000444.1_pt1 | contig 42994 bp, 38 predicted proteins | sample 8958731 | NCBI WGS metagenome assembly JAEAME01 (sample SAMN16933194, study PRJNA681113) | bioreactor sludge metagenome | isolation source: anerobic bioreactor sludge (Control) | place: India:Bengaluru | collected 2018-10-24
TGCACTATGCACTTTTAGGATGCATTTTTATGTATTTTTTACTTGCATAAAACAGCAGGCTTAATAATTCTTGATAATCCTTCTCTATCTTTTCGTTTATTTCTGGGAACTTTGGCAAGCTTACAGTTATAACATTTTTTAAATGTTCTAGCTCCTTATGTTTCTTATAATATGAAAAAAACCTCAAAGAGGCTATTATCACTAATGCAAAAAAACTGAGTTGGACAGCATAAGCTACTGCTTCAATTGGTAAATCATACAATGAAAAAACGACAGCAAAAATAAATGCACATATTAAAAATGCTATTAAAACATGAATTTTCTTTTTTATATATGAAAATAGAATACTAAAAAAATCTTTCATATCTTCAATCCTTGCTACTTCGCTACTCCGCTAAATAGCCCAATCCTTTTTTAGTTTTTATAAAATCATTTAGTCCAATATCCTCTAGCTTTTTTCGAAGTCTAGTCATATTTACTGTCAAAGTGTTATCATCTATAAAGCTTTCGCTTTCCCAAAGCTTTTCAATTATCTTATCTCTCGATACAACTTTCCCAATGTTCTCCATAATCAATTGTAAAATCTTATACTCATTTTTAGTAAGTTCAATCTTTTTATCTTCATAACTAAGTGTAGTATCGCTTAAGTTAAGAATCAATCCTTTATGCTCAATTATATTCATTTGTCCTTGTATAGAATATGTTCTTCTAATAACAGCCTGTATTTTTGCTGTTATTACATCAAGGTCAAAAGGCTTGGCAATAAAATCATCTCCGCCCATATTTATAGCCATCACAATATTCATATTATCAGAAGCAGAAGAAATAAACACAATAGGAGTATTAGAAAATTTTCTTATTTCATTACACCAATAAAATCCATTAAAAAATGGAAGCATTATATCAAGTAAAATTAAATGTGGATTGACTTGAATAACGAGCTCAGTAATATTTTTGAAATCATCTGCACAAACAACCTCAAACTCCCATTTCTTTAAATGCTCCATGAGAATAGTAGAAATTGTTTTATCATCTTCTATTATTAGGACTTTATACATTTTCTCTCCCAACTTAAATAATAATTTTAAATAATAATTTACATACCAAGGAAGAAATATAACGAAAAAATTAAGCGAACATAACATATTTTTTCATTATATTTCTGGACTTTGCTAGCATATAAATTACTATTTTAAATTTTCTCTAATTACTTTTACAATATTCTTTGCTGCATTGCCATCTCCATAAGGATTAATTGCATTTGCCATTTTGTCATATTCTGCTTTATTTTTAATAAGTAAGCTTACATTCTCATAAACATCTTCTCTATCAACACCTATAAGTTTTGCAGTACCAGCTTCTACGCCTTCTGGTCTTTCTGTTTCTTTTCTAACTACAAGAACAGGTTTACCAAGTGCTGGAGCTGATTCCTGTATCCCTCCAGAATCTGTAACTACCATATAGCTTTTTGCTATTAAGTTCATAAAAGGTAAATAATCAATTGGCTCTGTTAAATGAACCCTCTTGTTATTCCCTAAAATTTTCACAGCAATCTCTCTTACCTTTGGATTCTTATGCATTGCATAAATTATTTCAACATCATCATTTTCATTTGCAACATCATTTATTGCAGAGAAAATATTCTCCATATTTTGTCCTATGTTTTCTCTTCTATGAGCAGTCATTATTATTACTTTTTTATTTACAAAATCAATACTATTTATAACTTCATCATCAAATTTATAGTTTTTATCTAAAACCATGTGAAGTGCATCAATCTCAGTGTTACCAGTTATATATATCTTTGATTCGTCATAGCCTTCCCTTAGCAAGTTTTCCTTTGAATGCTGTGTAGGAGCAAAATGATAATTTGTTAAAATGCCTGTAAGCATTCTATTTGCCTCTTCTGGATATGGAGAATATAAATCACCACTTCTTAAACCGGCTTCTACATGTCCAATTTTCACACCATTATAAAATGCTGCTAAAGCTCCTGAAAACACTGCTGTTGTATCACCTTGTACCAACAATAGATCCGGTTGGAATTCCTTTATAACCTCTTCAACCCCAACTAAGGACTTATGGGTTACCTCTGTTAATGTCTGTCCATGTTTAAATATATCTAAGTCAAAGTCTGGCTTTATTTCAAATATCTTTAACATCGGATCAATCATATCTCTATGCTGACCTGTCACACATACCTTTGTTATAAACTTATCCTCTTTTTTCAATTCCTTCACTAAAGGTGCCATTTTTATAGCTTCAGGTCTTGTCCCAAATACTATTAATATTTTTTTCTTTTCCATTATCTACCTCACCTAATACTTAATTACAAAATAAATTACATATATCCAACTTAGAAGACCATGAAAAATTGCCCAACCTACTGATTTCCAAGTTGTATAGCTTATAACCATAGCTAATGCACAACCAAATGTTATTCCTTCTTTAACTGTTTTATTAACATAAGTTACTTTTCCTTCACTCATTTACAACACATCTCCTTTAAATTATTATTTTTCTCTTGCTTTCTTCAATAAATTTAATTTGTTTGCTAATATTAATATTATTAAAGCTACTACTACTCCTACTATAATTCCTGTTCTTGTGTCAGTATTTGATATAAACACTGCAGTTAGGCCTAAGAATATGCTAATAGCATATAGGACTAGCACAGTCTGTTTATGATTAAGTCCTTTTTTCATCAATTGATGGTGCAAATGCTCTTTATCTGCTTCCATAATTGGTTTTTTATTTATAAGTCTTCTAATAATTGCAAACAAAGTGTCTAGTATTGGAAGTCCAATTGCAAATATAGGAACCATCAATGTTATTACAGCCACACTCTTTACTGCTCCAAGTATAGAAATTACTGAGAGCATATATCCTAAGAGCATTGAACCTGTATCTCCCATAAATATCTTTGCTGGATTAAAATTATGAGGCAAGAAACCAAATGCTGCACCAGCTACTATAGCACATTCAACAACTATAAAGCTGTAACCCTTAGTTACAGCAGTTAAAAGCAATGTGCAGGCTGCTATTCCAGATACTCCAGCTGCTAATCCATCCAAACCGTCTATCAAGTTTATAGTGTTTGTAATACCTACTATCCAAATTAATGTAATCGGTATTGATAGTGTATTTAATCCACTAAGTCCTGTTGCTTCAAAAGGGTTTGTTATAAAGTTAATTCTAACTCCGCCATATATAGCAATAGCGGCTGCTATTATTTGAAATCCTAATTTTAATTTTGCTGGCATATCATACATATCATCTACTATACCAACTAAAACAAGTAAACTTGCACCAATCATTACTGATATATTTGTTCTAGTGCTAGGTAAAAACACATACATACATGCTATTATGGCTATATATATTGCTATCCCGCCAAAATAAGGCATTGAATCCTTATGAATTTTTCTATCAGTTTTTGGAACATCTAATGCTCCAACTTTTATAGCTAATTTTCTTGCTATTGGTGTTATTAAAAAAGTAATTACAAATGCAAAGAAAAATGCTATAACATATAATTTATCCATGATGCTTTCCTCTCTATGTCCTATTTCCCAATATTCATTATTTTTTCAACACGCTTTGCATGTCTTCCACCTTCAAACTCTGTATCAAGCCATGTATCCACTATATTCAAGGCCAAGTTTTTTCCAACAATACCAGCACCCAATGCAAGCATGTTCGCATCATTGTGAAGTCTAGTCATCTTAGCCATATAGCTATCAGTACATAAAGCACATCTTATTCCATCAACCTTATTAGCAGCAATTGAAATTCCTATGCCTGTTGTACATATTACAATTCCCTTATCAACTTCTTTATTTGCTACTAGTAGAGCTGCTTTTTCAGCATAATCAGGATAATCAACAGAATCCAAACTATATGTACCTGCATCAATTACTTCTATTCCTTTACCTTCTAAATGTTTCTTAACAATCTCTTTTAGTTCGTAACCACCATGATCACAGCCTAACGATATTTTCATACTATCTCCTTTGTTTTTTCAATTATATTTACTAAATCAATTTAAATTAATTAAAGTTAAGTTTATTAACTGTATTTAAAATCTCTACCTTTATGTCTTCACTACATAATCTATAAATATTATATTCTCCACCATATGGATCCTGTATACTAAATGATATTATTTTATCTTCTATATTATCATATCTTCTTAACAAAGAATCTTTATGTTGATTTGTCATAGTAATAATTAAATCAGCAGCATCAATGAGTTCTTTATTTATCAACCTTGATTTGTGAGAGCTAATATCAATTCCCATTTTATTAAGTGCTAACACGGCATTAATACTAGGACTATCATTTCCCATCGCACTTATACCAGCAGATGAAACCTCTAAATCCCATCCTCTTTGCTCAGCGATACGCTTCATTATACCTTCTGCCATTGGACTTCTGCAAGTATTTCCCGTGCAAACAAATAATATTTTAAACTTTCCAAGCTCTATTTTTTTACTAGCAGCTTTTCCAAGTCTATTCATTATTGCTCCACCTATACCTTTATCATCAAATGATTCTGATAATATGATGTCAACCTTTGATGAATCAAAACTACGTAGTACATCAAATAAATTACTTGCTATTGTCAATGGATTTTCTCTATCTCCTACTTGCTTAACTACAATATCCTCATTAAAATTATCATAAAGTCTTTTAGTTTGTTTACTAGCAATAATTCCAACTCTTTTTGCATGTTTTACATAATCTTTAGAATCTCTGTTAATAGCGTTTACTATTTTTTGAAGATTTCCCATGTATAGAACAAGCTCTGCTTTTGGTGAATAATGTCTGTACTTTTGACCAGGAGATTTAGGAACTATATTTTCATCGCTTTTTATTAAAGCTGGGTCTGTGTCGCAGCTTCCAAAAAGTCTTTTTACATCCTCTTTTGTAACCTTTCCAGGTCTTAATATTGTTGGCACTTCACTTGTCATGTCTATAACTGAGGATTCAAGTCCTATATCACAAGGGCCACCATCGATAATCATGTCTACCTTTCCAAGCATGTCATCTATTACGTGCTGAGCAGTTGTTGGACTTGGTTTACCAGAAGTATTTGCACTTGGAGCAGCTATTGGACAACCACTAATTCTTATAAGCTCTCTAGCAATAACATTTAGTGGCATTCTAATTGCAACAGTTTCTAATCCTCCTGTTATCTTTTTACTTACTATATCATTTTTATTAAAAATCATTGTTAGTGGCCCTGGCCAAAAGCTATCTGCCATCAGTTTAGCATTCTCAGGAATTTCCTTAACTAAGTTGCTTAACTCGTCCATAGAATTTATATGTAAAATTAAAGGATTATCACTTGGTCTGCCTTTAGCTTTATATATTTTATCACAAGCTTCCTCACTAAGTCCATTAGCACCTAAACCATACACTGTTTCAGTAGGAAATATTACTGTTCCACCACTTCTAATTATAGCAGCAGCTTCAGATAAAATTTCATAATCTATATTATTTGGATCTATTTTTACAAGTTTTGTATTTATTGTATCCAGAATTTATCAATCCTTTCATTTAGCAACTACTAAATTGTATATTGCTTACTAAGAATAGATTATAATAGCTAAACACAAATTTTTCAAGCTTTAAATATTAGCTTTTGGTAAAAAAACAAAATTAATGGTAGAATAAATATTATAAAATTTTTCTTGTTAAATGCAAAGCTTAGTGATACTATAATCTAGTTAAAAATTTTGAAATGAAGGATAATATATTAAATGAACAAAACAAAAGGTTTTATATGCGTAATAATATCAGCATTTATATTTGGCTTTACACCAATATTATGTAAAATGACTTATTCTGGAGGAAGCAATTCAATAATGTTAGTTTTCCTAAGAAATTCGATGTCTCTACCAATAATGTACGTTATATTAAAATATAATAAAATATCATTAAAAATAAATATGCAAGAATTTAGCAAGTTGTTAATATTAAGTGTTTTTAGCACTATTTTAACTGCTTTGCTTTTATATATTTCATATAATTATATCTCAGTTGGAATGGCTACTACAGTTCATTATGTATATCCTATACTTGTAGCTCTTGTTCTAGCTATATTTTTTAAAGAAAAAATAAATAGAATTCAAATATTTTCTCTTATCATATCCTTTATAGGAGTTCTTATGTTTTTTGATGGCGATAGCTCCTTAAATTTTGCTGGACTTTTCATTGCATTTGCTTCAGGCATTGCTTATGGTATGGCACTAATATACATGGATAAAAGTGGGCTTAAGGATTATCACCCACTTTTAGTTACATTTTATACATGTATAATTGCATCAGTAATATTATGTCTTGTTGCGATTATTAGTGGTAATTTTACTCTTGGATTGACTCCCAATGCATGGATGTATTCATTCATAGTAAGTATTCTTACATCAGTTATTGCTATAAGCTTTATGCAAATTGGAGTAAAAAATATTGGTCCAACAACAACCTCAATATTATGTATGTTTGAGCCTATCACCAGCGTGCTAATGGGCATAATTATACTAAAGGAACCTATTACCTTTAAGAGTATTTCAGCATGTGTACTAATACTAAGTGCAGTACTTATCCTTACAATATTCAAAGAAAAAAATTATAATTTACATTAATTACATAATTTTATAAATATTAAAAAATAATCTCTCATATTCTTATGTTTTTCTTGTTAATATTTTATCAATCGGAAAACGAAACCACAAATTAAAGTAAAATCATTGACTAAATATATTTTATTAAATTAGGTTACAACTGAATATTTGTTAATTTAAAATGTAATTTTAAAATATGTTGTATTATATTTAACTAAATGCTATAATCAGTTTATAAAATAAATTTTGATAAATATTTAACTAAGTTTTACTTTAAATAAAGACTTGGAGATACATAAACATGGGAAATAAAATTAATGTAATTTTATCAAATAAGATAAATGAGATTTTATCAAATAAAATTAACCCTTTACTTAATGAACATTTAGGAAGTGCAGAGTTAGTTGAAATTAAAGATGATATAGTGTATATTAAAATGCTTGGAGCTTGTGGTGGTTGCCCTGCCTCAAGAGATACCATAGAAAATATTATTGAAGCAAAGATTATAGAAGAGTTACCAAATATTAAGGCGGTTAGATTATATCAAGGCGTTAGCGACGAGTTGATAAATTTTGCAAAAGATATATTGAACCATAAAATTAAATAAAAGAGTATAACTAGTTATACTATATGTATAATGTAAAAAGAAACACAATTTTATAAACTATAAGCTTGTAATTGAAGTGCTACTATGTAGCAGAATGTTACAAATTTAACAAAGTTAAATGTTATAAATTTCACAAAGTATGTAATAAGCTTATTTAAGTAGTATGTAAAATACATACTAAATCTAAGCTAATAAAAATATAATAATTAAAATATTAAGGAGTGTATTATTATGGCATTAATGACTGGTGAACAGTATATCGAAAGCTTGAGAAAGCTAAAAACAAAGGTTTATGTATTTGGTGAAAGGGTAGAAAACTTTGTAGATCACCCTCTTATAAGACCATCAATCAATTCTGTAGCTATGACTTATGATTTAGCGCAGGAAAAAGAATATGAAGATTTAATGACTGCTACATCAAATTTAACTGGTAAGAAAGTAAATAGATTCTGTCACTTGCACCAAAGCACTGAAGACTTAGTTAAAAAGGTGAAAATGCAAAGACTAATAGGTCAAAAAACAGCTTCATGCTTCCAAAGATGTGTTGGTATGGATGCTTTCAACGCTATATGGTCTACCACTTATGAAATTGATCAAAAGTATGGTACTAAATATCATGAAAATTTTAGAAAATACTTAGAATATGTACAAGAAAACGACTTAACAGTTGACGGAGCTATGACAGATCCAAAAGGCGACAGAGGTTTATCACCATCAGAACAAAAAGATCCAGATATGTATGTTCGTGTAATTGAAAAAAGAGCAGATGGTATAGTTGTTAGAGGTGCAAAGGCTCATCAAACAGGATCAATAAACTCACATGATCACCTAGTTATGCCTACAATAGCAATGAAAGAAAAAGATAAGGCGTATGCTGTTTCATTTGCAGTACCTTCAGATACAGAAGGAGTATTCATGATTTACGGAAGACAATCATGTGATACAAGAAAGCTTGAAAAAAATGCTGATATGGATTTAGGCAATAAAAACTTTGGCGGACAAGAAGCATTAGTAGTATTTGATGATGTATTTGTTCCTTGGAACATGGTTTTCATGTGTGAAGAGTATGATTTCTCAGGAATGATGGTAGAAAGATTTGCTGGATATCATAGACAAAGCTATGGTGGATGTAAGGTTGGAGTTGGTGACGTTCTTATAGGTGCTGCTGCTGTTGCTGCAGATTACAATGGTGCTGCTAAGGCTTCACACATCAAAGATAAACTTATTGAAATGACTCATTTAAACGAAACTCTTTACTGCTGTGGTATAGCATGTTCAGCTGAAGGAACAAAAACACAGTCAGGAAACTATTACATAAACAATCTTTTAGCAAATGTATGTAAGCAAAATGTAACAAGATTCCCTTATGAAATAACAAGACTTGCAGAAGATATAGCTGGCGGACTTATGGTTACAATGCCTTCACAGGCTGATTTCAAATCACCTGAAATTGGAGCTATCTGTGACAAATACTTTAGAGGTGTAGACAGTGTTCCAACAGAGCACAGAATGAGAATATTAAGATTAATAGAAAACATGTGTTTAGGTGCAGCAGCAGTTGGATATAGAACAGAATCAATGCACGGTGCAGGTTCACCACAAGCACAAAGAATCATGATATCAAGACAAAGCGACCTTGAAGCTAAGAAAGAAATGGCAAAGAAAATCGCTGGTATTAAATAGTATAAATAATTATTATCTCTCCAATTCCATGATAAAAAAAGCATGGAATTGGAGTCAATATTAACACGGAGGAAATGACATAGTGGATTACAATAAATTATACAAAGAAAAATTAACAACAGCAGAAGAAGCAGTAAAGCATATACCATCAAATTCAAGAGTTGTAACTGCTCACGCTACTGGCGAACCTACAGTAATTGTAGATGCAATGGTTGATAACTATTTACAATATGAAAATGTTGAGGTTCTTCACCTAGTGGCTATGGGAAACTGTGGTTATGTTAGACCTGAGATGAAGGGACACCTAAGACATAATGCACTATTTGTAGGTGCTGGAACAAGAGAAGCTGTAAATGACGGTCGTGCAGATTTTACACCATCATTTTTCTATCAAGTTCCCAAGTTATTTAGAACTGTATTGCCTGTTGATGTAGCTATGATACAGGTAACTCCTCCAGATGAAAATGGAAACTGTAGCTTTGGTGTATCCTGTGATTTTACTAAACCTGCAACAGAAGCTGCTAAAATAGTAATAGCTCAGGTTAATGACCAAATGCCTTATATATATGGAGATAACTTTATAAACATTAAGGATATAGATTATGTAGTTGAAGTATCTAAACCTTTATTAGAATTAAAGCCTCCAACAATTGGTGACGTTGAAAAAGCTATTGGAGAATACTGTGCTAGCTTGGTTGATGATGGTTCTACACTACAGCTTGGAATTGGTGCTATACCTGATGCAGTTTTATTATTCCTAAAAAATAAAAAAGACTTAGGAATTCACACTGAGATGTTCTCTGATGGAATAGTTGATTTATTCAACTCAGGAGCAATTAACAACAGTAAAAAAAGCTTATATCCTGGAAAAATGATAGCTACTTTCTTAATGGGAAGTAAAAAACTTTATGACTTTGTTAATAAAAATGAAATTGTTGAGTTATATCCAGTTGATTATGTAAATGATCCAATCACGATTATGAAAAACAACAAAATGGTTTCAATAAACTCAGCATTGCAGGTTGATTTGATGGGTCAAGTATGTGCAGAAGCTATAGGACTTAAACAATTTAGTGGAGTTGGTGGTCAAGTTGATTATGTAAGAGGAACTATGATGTCAGAAGACGGACTAGGAAAATCTATAATAGCAATGCCTTCTACTGCTGCTAAAGGTAAATTATCAAGAATTGTACCATTTTTAGACCATGGCTCATGCGTTACAACATCAAGAACTGATGTTCAATATATAGTTACAGAATACGGTATAGCAAATTTAAGAGGTAAAAATCTAAAGCAAAGAGCTAAAGAGTTAATCAATATTGCTCATCCTGATTTTAGAGATGATTTAAAAAAGGAATATGCTCAAAGATTTAATCTTGATTGAGTCATGGAACATGACTTTGACAAGTAAGAATAATTTCAATATAGATACTAGGAAAGGACACAAGTAAAATGAAGCAATTTTCAGTAGTGCCAGAAATTCATAAGCTTAATACATTCAATGAATTCTACAATGAGTTTAATGTCAATGAAAAAGATCTAATATTGACAATAGAACCAATTTACAATACATATTTTAAAGATAAAAACAAGAAATTCAATGTTATTTTCCCTGAGAAATACGCTTTAGGAGAACCAACAGACGAAATGATAGACAGAATATTCAATGACTTAGAAAAAATTGAATATAACAGAGTAGTTGCAATAGGTGGTGGAAGTATAGTTGACATCGCAAAGCTATTTGTACTAAGAAAAGCTGAACGTTCAGAGCAACTATTTTTAAAAGAAGTTCCTATAATTAAGGAAAAATCATTAATCATAATCCCTACTACTTGCGGCACAGGAAGCGAAGTCACTAATATTTCCATAGCATTGTTAACTAGGAAAAACACAAAAATAGGACTAGCTGATAACGCAATATGTGCTGATCACACAGTGCTTATACCAGAATTATTAGTTAAATTACCATACAAGGTTTTCGTAACAAGTTCTGTAGATGCTTTAATCCATGCAGCAGAATCATATTTATCTCCAAAGGCAAGCGGATATTCTGAACTTTTCAGTATAAAAGCTATGGAAATGATAATAAAAGGCTATATGAATGTTGTTAAAAACGGACAAGAATATTTCAGAGAAATAATTGAAGCTTTCTTAGTTGCTAGTAATTATGCAGGAATAGCATTTGGAAATGCTGGATGTGCTGCAGTTCATGCAATGTCTTATCCGCTTGGAGGAGTTTATCATGTTCCTCATGGAGAAGCAAACTATCAGTTTTTCATAGAAGTTTTCAAATATTATAAGAAAAAACAACCAATTGGAAAAATACAAGAGATACAAAAATTATTTGCAAACATAATAGGTTGTAATGAAGAGAATTCATTTGATGAATTAGAAAAAATATTAAATAATTTATTAAGCTTAAAACCTCTTAGAGAGTATGGAATGAAAGAAGAAGAAATCATTGGATTCTCTGAAAGTGTTATAGCAACTCAGCAAAGACTGCTTGGCAATAACTATGTTAAATTTGAAAAAGAAGACTTAATAAATATATATTCAAAGTTGTATTAATAATTTAATTCATTGTTAAAATCATGACAATAGGATTGAATAATTGAAAACAAATGGCGGGTTTGTACTCTGTCCGTTTACAGGGAACAATCTTTGCAAGGCGGATAGTGCAGAGCCTCGCCGATTAAATAAAAATATTATATATTATAAACAAACATGGAGGATTTACAAAATGTCAGAAATAAGCTCTATTCCAGAGTTATTAAAAAAGGTAGAAGATTTAAGTTATATATCAGATTTAATGCAAAAAGCAAGAGAAGCTCAAAAAGAATTAGCAACATATACGCAAGAAGAAGTTGATGCAATAGTAAAGGTAATTGCAAAAACTGTTTATGATAATGCTGAAGAATTAGCACGTATGGCTGTTGATGAAACTAGAATGGGCGTATATGAAGATAAAGTTGCTAAAAACAGAGGCAAATCAAAAACTATATATAATCATATTGCTGATAAAAAAACAGTTGGAGTTATTGATAGAAATGAATTAACAGGACTTACATATGTTGCAAAACCAATAGGAATAGTAGGAGCAGTTACACCTACAACAAACCCTATAGTTACACCAATGTGTAATGCAATGTTTGCAATTAAAGGTGGTAACTCTATCATAGTAGCTCCACACCCAAGATCGCAAAAAAGTAGTGCACATACAGTTGATTTAATTAATAAAAGCTTAAAAGAACTAGGTGTTAAGCACCCAGAACATGCTATTCAAGTAATAAGAGAGTCTAGTATTGATAAAACAGGTGAATTAATGGGAATTGTTGATGTAGTTATAGCTACAGGTGGAATGGGACTTGTTAGAGAAGCTTATTCATCAGGTAAACCATCATTCGGAGTTGGAGCAGGGAACGTTCAAGTAATCGTAGATACTGATGTAGATTTTGATGATGCAACAGCTAAAATCATAGCAGGAAGAAAATTTGATAATGGTATAATCTGTTCTGGTGAGCAAACAATTATTGCTCCTCGTGAAAAATATGATGAAGTTATGCAAGCTGCAGTAAGAAATGGTGCATTCTATGTTGAAGATGAAGATACAGTAAACAAATTCAGAAAAACTCTATTTAATGGTAAAGCACTAAATAAGGATGTTGTAGGTCAATCAGTGCAAAAGATTGCTGATTTAGCTGGTGTTAAGGTGCCAAGTGATGCAAAAGTAATATTATTAAAAGCAAAAGGTATAGGTACTGAAGATATATTATGCAAAGAAAAAATGTGTCCAGTAATGGCTTCATTCGCATATGATACATTCGACGATGCAATAAAAATTGCTCAAACAAACTTAAACCTTGAAGGTAAAGGTCACACAGCAGCAATACATTCAAACAATACTAAACATATTGAATTAGCTGGTACACAATTAACAATAAGTAGATTGATAGTTAATGCATCTTCATCAACAACAGCTGGTGGTTCATTGACAAACGGACTTGCTCCAACAACAACTCTTGGTTGTGGAACATGGGGCAATAACATAATATCTGAAAACTTAGACTACAAGCATCTTATAAATGTATCGAGAATAGCTTCTGTTATAAAGAATGCCGAAGTTCCATCAGATGATGTGATTTGGAAAAAATAATTTAAATAATCAATAAGTTAGTTAGACAAGTTTTACTTTATAAACTTCCTCAAATAAAAAATAAAGCATAGATACTAGATATTCTAGAATCTATGCTTTATAATTTTTCATAACTAGTTAACAGCTTCCTTTAAAGACTTACCAGCTTTGAATACTGGAGCTTTTGATGCAGGAATCTTAATTTCTTGCTTAGGGTTTCTTGGATTTCTTCCAGTTCTTTCTTTTCTGCCTCTTACTTCAAAAGTTCCGAATCCAACTAATTGAACTTTTCCACCTTTTACTAATTCTTCTTTAACACTGTCCATCATAGCATTGATGGCTCTTTCTGCATCCTTTTTAGTAAATCCAGTTTTTTCTGCTACATTAGCGATTAGATCTGCCTTATTCACAAAAAAATCCTCCTTTAAAATATTAGTTTTTTATAGAAATCCCTATAAAAGGAATTTTAAACATTAGTTATTAAGTTCTGGATGTGCTTCTTTCAATTTCTCATAAAGTCTCGTAATGACATCATTAATATTGAAATAGCCCTCATCTGAAGCCATCTCGCTATGAGATATTACTTGAAATAACATGTCAGCTAAACCTTCTTGTGTATCATCAATTTCCTCATTGTTTATCGCTTGTACTAATTTCTCTGCCTGCTCTAATATATTTTCATTACAGAATGCGTTTAATTGCTTAACTATCCTATATAAGTCTTTTATATTATACACCTTTGTTTTAGACATTTCAATAGGCAAAATGCAAAAATATGTTGAAAATCCATAATTATTTTTTTGGTCCATTGAATATAGTGGCATTTTTACAACAAAATTATCAAGAACGTCTATTTGCAACACTTCCCAGTCCTCGGAATACGCTTCCATAAGCTTGATTTTTACTTCTGATGCAAGCGCTTTACTATCGACCTGTGTAATAAAATTCACAGAATTGGTATCAATAGAAAATTCATCCATTTCATTCGGGTCAATTATCTTTATATCTTTATAATCAGCGTATCCTGAAAGCTTTATACACTTACTTATAAAACTCTCAGCATCTATAGATACAATATTAATTGTATCCTTATAATCCTCTAAGAGTATTTTAGTGACTGTATCTCCTATCTGCGAACTACCCGGGATACAATAATTTATTGTATCATACTTTTTTGATTCTGCAACTACTTTTTTGACAATTTTTCCAAAAATTTTATCAAATTCGTCATTTTTTTCAAAATATGTATCAAAGGTGCTATATTCTATTCCATATTTTTCCAAATCATTTATTATTGGATGTCTCTCTGTTCGCAAGTATGTCGGAATTTTCTCCATAAGTGCATTATAAGCTTTTGAGCTTAAATCCTCTATTCCAGATACACCTAGTCCTATTATTCTAATTGTACTCATATAATATTACCTTCTAACAAATCTTTTCAACTTACGTCCCATCGGTATTAGCTCTAAATCCTCACTTGTTATAGCGCCAGTTGCAAACAAAGCAACAAAATACACAATACCAGCAGCTGAAATCGATAATAAAGTTAATATTGTATTTGATTTTACAGCAAAGCCTGCTAATTTATATACCACCCAAACAGCTATTGCCATCAAGGCTGTTGATAACAATGGAAGTGAAGCTATATTAACAATACTCTTCATCTTAATTTTTGTATATTTTCTAATATCTCGTAGATTTAGTATGGTTGTAACAAGATAAGCAAAAAGGCTGCTAATCGCTGCTCCATTAATATTAATCTCTTTTATACCTATAAGTGTATAGGAAAGAATAAGCTTAACTATTAGACCCCAAAATAGGTTCTTAACAGGTATCATCTGTTTATTAACTGACTGAAGCATTGCAGTATATGCTTGATTTAAAATGAAGAAAATTAAACCTATAGCTTGTATTTGTAACAGAACACCTGAGCTAGCAAATCTTTCTGCTCCCATGCTTGGATAAAGCAATTGCATTATAGGCTTTGCAAGCATAAACATTCCTATACCAGCTGGCAAGGCAATAATTAAAGAAAGCTTTGCACCCATGTCTGCGGTCTGTGCAAGACGTACTTTATCCTTCTTAACAAAAGCTTCTGTTAAAACAGGTACTAAGCTTACTGCTATAGCGGTTGAAAATGCCTGAGGAAAATTAATTAATGATTGCGCCATACCACCTAATTGACCCATTAAATCTTCAATTTGATTTTGAGCATAGCCTAGACCTGCCAACCTACTTCCTACAAAATATGAATCTAATATAGACATAAGAGGTGACATTGCTGCTCCAATTGTTATTGGTACAGCTATTTTTAAAAGGTCTTGAACTACTTTCTTTGGCTCTTCTATGAAATTATTATTAGAAGAATCTATCTCATGCTGAGTTAATTTCTTCCTTTTCATAAAAAATAACAATATAATTAATAATGCACCTATGCTTCCAACGCTAGCTCCAAAGGTTGCGCCTGCTGCTGCTTTTTCAAGGCCTGCATTAACAAGCGAATAAGCTAACCCAAAACCTACAATAACTCTAAGAAGTTGCTCAACAAATTGAGATATAGCAATTGGTGCCATGTTTTGAGTGCCTTGGAAAAAGCCTCTATATGCTGACATTACTGGTATTATAAGTAAAGCTGGTACCAGCGCAAGCATTGAGTAATGAGCATTTGGAAAATGTAATAAATTAACTAGAGGTTTAGCAAATATCAAAATAAATACAGATGACACCAGTCCAATAGCTAACAAAGTCAAGAAAGATATGTTGTATACTTGATATGCTCCTTGATAATTATTCAAAGCTCTTTTTTCTGCAATTAACCTAGCAATAGCTGTTGGAAGACCTGCTAGTGATATAGCTAACAGCAGATTATATACACCATAAGCAACATTATAATTAGCCATTCCCTCTGTACCTATTAAGCTAGTTAAAGGAATCCTATATATAGCTCCTAATATTTTTACCAATAAGCCTGATATGCTTAATATGGCAGCACCTTTAGCAAAACTTTCTTTTGACATTTAAATTCTCCTGTTTCATGTATTTTGCATTTATTCTAGCATAAAATCAAGTGTTTGAAAAGATATTTTATAATAATTTTATATATTTTTATCTATAGAAGTAAAAAATTACTTTTCTTCTTTCTCTTTTTCAAGTTTTTTGTAAATATTTTTAATCATTTTCACATCTTGATTGTCTATATCTTCTTTATCATATCGTGCTTTTCTATAAATTTCTTTCATATTATTTAAATCTGATTCACTATTTTTAAATATATAAGTTGATTTTATATATATTGAATTACTACTATCATTTTCTAGTATGCTCATTCTTCTTTTACTGCAAAGAACAAGAAACCGCTTATACCAATATCTAATTTGATTTATACTCTTATTAAAGATTTGATTTTCTTTTCTGTTCCTTGTATCCTCATCATCTAAGAAACTTCTTTGTTCCTTAATACCATCTGTATAACTTATTAATTTTTTCTTTTTTCTAACAGCCAAGATCCTTATTATAACAAAAACTACAACTGCAAGACAGATTATAATAATAATATTTGCTATAATATTCAATGTGTTTGCATTAGTATCTTTCTCAATAATTCTCCTAGCCTCTTCTTTAACATCTTCAGGTATTTCAAAAGGAATTGGCGGTGCTTCCTTATATTTAGCTGCTTTATTCATAAAATATGCCATAGGTAAAAATAAAATATAAATAATTCCTGTTCCTATAGGAACAACTATCTTACTATAAACAAATTTAACTGCAATTATAACAACATTCAATATTGCCTCTGTACTAAGAACAATGCTTGCTATACTTGTTATAATAATTACTAAAGAGTTCATAAGCATGAATTTTTTATTATTTATTATATCCTTGCTATGTCTTGAAGTACGCATTAAATACAATCCACTAGTCAAAAATATAATGACATATTGTAAGCTTAGCCTGTTGAACATATTTATATTTTTATATAAGAAAACAAATAAAAACAATGGTAAAATACCATAGAATAGATTTATAAATAAATCCTTAAATCTATAATAATTTACAGTGTACTCCTCTTTTACAAGAACATAAAGTACATATATATACGGAATAATTGTTCCAATGATTCCAGTAACTGATTTAACAAATAATAATGAAATGAAAATTCCCAAGATAGGCAAGTATTTTAGCTTAGGATATTTATTGTTAGCATTTAATACATAAGCTACAGCTAAGCTAATTAAAATTGAAAAATACACAAAAATCATAGCACTACTTGTAGGAGTGATAAAAATCATGTTAGCATATGCATAATAAAATGCTAAAAAACACATATTTTTAATCAAATATATTAGAAACATTCTTTTTATCCCCCTCCTTACTAGCTAAATCTATATTTGGATTTAAAACACATACATCATGACCGGTTAATTCTCTTAATTTGTCTAAGCCACTTATATAAGCACATTCATTATGTGAATTAAAATCCTCATTATTCCCGGTAATAAGAATATGACCCACCCCTGACTCAGCTGTATCAATAGCTCTATTGATTAATCTATTATATGACTCCCTAATAATATCCTTTGTTGCTCTACCTAGTCCTTCTAAAATACTCATTAGATGATTGCCACCCCAAGCAAAATAATCTAAATTCTCAAAAATCGGTTTAGTACCTGCTGTTATAGCATTTGTTATAACCTTGTACTTTATATTGCGATTTTCTAAAAATTGACATACAGTTCTCGCAATAGAAAAGCACTCTTCAATTACCTCATCTTGCTTAGAACCATTATAATCTATATTTAATATAACAGTAACCATAAGCTCGAGCGTATAATCATACTTTTTAACCATCAAATGACCTTGTCTTGCTGTTTGTACCCATGAAATCATTTTCTGCGGTTCTTGACCAGTATAGTCATTAAATCCAACTGTTAATATTGGATCCTCAAATATAAATCTATTAATGGACATTTCTCCAATATAACCACTGAGCTTTACATCTAAATCAGGAATTGAAGTTTCTTTAGGCATTACTATTATCTCTTCAATACTACTATAATCCCCTATAGTTTCAGTTATTCCAAGAAAATCTCCACCATATATTGTTGCACCATACAAAAAATATCTACCTCTTCTAGGTATGTATGCTCTTATTCTTCTTTCTAGAATTTGTCTAGGCATCAAATACTGACTACTATCTATAATCATAAAGTCAAGATCTCTTGTTTTATTTAATACCACAATATCCTTTGAAAACTTTTCTTGTAGTTTTAAATATGAAATAAAACGTCTTGTTGTATTCTTTAAAACACATATAATATCAAAATTCTCATCCGGCTCGATAAGCTTTAATGATGTTTTTTGATAATATTCTATGCCTTTCAAAGCATTCTTAATCGAATTCATTTCAATAAATAATATAATCGCTGCTATTGCTAATATTGTTATTATAAACATGCTACCCTCCATTTTAGCATTGTTTAAGCTATTTCAATACAATAAATTGTAATAGCTTAAACAATGCATCAAAAATAAAATCAAAACTACTTATATTTTTTCTAATGGAACTGGTATGCTTCTTATTATCTCATCTAAATAAACTGCTGTTTCTTTTGCTCTTCTTCCCCCAGCTGATATAATACGATGACATAAAACATCCTGTGCTACAGCTTGTACATCTTCAGGTAAAACAAAACCTCTTCCATTTATAGCAGCATAGGCTTGACTTGCCTTATATAAAGCTATAGCTCCACGAGTTGACACTCCTGTCAAAAATCTTCTATCATTTCTAGTAGATGTTACAATATTTAACATATACTCAGCAACATCTGGATTAACTGTAACTAAACTAAAATTATCTTTTACAAACTTTGTTTCATCACTACTCACCACTGCCTCTAAGCTTTCTACTATATCTATTGTTGATTTTCTAGATATAACCTCAAGCTCCTGTTCCTTTTGCATATATCCAAGTGATAATCTCATAAAAAATCTATCAACCTGAGCCTCTGGTAGTGGAAATGTTCCTGAAGACTCAATAGGGTTTTGTGTTGCCATTACCATAAAAGGCTCTTCAAGCTTCATTGTTGTTCCATCAACAGTTATTTGTCTTTCCTCCATAGCTTCTAATAAGCTTGATTGAGTACGAGGTGTAGCTCTATTTATTTCATCAGCAAGAACTATGTTAGAAAATAATGGACCAGGTCTAAACATAAATTCGCCTTCTTTATTATTGTAATAATTAATACCAGTCAAATCTGATGGCAATAGGTCTGGTGTAAATTGAATTCTTTTAAATTTTCCACCAATTGATTTTGCAAATGCTCTTAATAACATTGTTTTTCCAGTACCAGGTATGTCTTCTAACAGTACATTACCTGAACATATGAATGATACAATAATCTTATTTATTACATCATCCTTTCCTAAAATTACTTTAGAACAATTATTTAATATTTTGTCCTTGTAGTCTACAAATTCTTTTGTTTCCATCTCAACACCCTCCTAGGTTAGTTTAATTATTAAATTATGCAATTTTATATCTTCATAATATTACCACAATATACAAAGTATTTCAATTGCTTTAGTTTTCTTTTAGTTACTTTTCTCTAAATTTTTATAGCTACTCTTGATAATCTTTATATCCTCTTTATCAATTGATTCTTCGCTATAACGTGCTTTCCTGTAGGTTTCTTTCATAATACATAAGTCTGTTTCTTGGTTTTTAAAAATCTCATATGATTTATCATAAATTGTCTGACTATTATCACATGAATATATATCCATTTTTCTTTCATGACAAAGTATAAGAAACTTTCTATACCAATATCTTATTTGATTCAAACTTTTACCAACTGTTTTCTTTGGCTTATTAGTTTTACCAATGTCATCTTCAAAAAATGTTACATATGAAGATATACCATCTAACTGACTCATTTTATTTAATTTGATAAATTCATTTTGTTTTCTTTTAAATCTATCTCTCTTTATAATAACAGTAATAACTATTGTTAATATTGCTATTAAAACAAAAGCAATAATAAATGAATAGCCATCCACGCTAAATTCTACTACTTCAGGTGACTTTTCTATAAATGATATGTTTTTATTTGAATTAATCAACCCTAATGCACTTAAATTTAAAAGCTTCAATACCGGCCAAAAAATTATGTTAAGTATTTTCAATATTATTGGTACAATTATATCCATAAGGATATATTTTAACATGTTAGCTATATAACTATATAGTTGCTCGATACTTAAAACTATAATGACAATGCTAATTAACACAATAAACGCAATATTTTCGAATGAAAATTTTCTTTTTTTAATATTGTTGTTACCATGTCTTATAATACGCATCAAATATAATCCGCTAATATTAAACACAATTAAGTATGGTAAACATATACGATAAAAAACTCCAAAACCATTAGAAAAATAAACAATTATGAATAGAGGCAAAGTTATTAAAAAAAGTCTAATAAACAAATCCCTAAAGCCACAATAGTCTACTGAATATTTATCTTTTAAAGCAATATAAAACATATAACTATATAGAATTATTACTTTTATAACTTCCATCGTATTATTTGTTAATTGCAAAGATATTAATATCCCCAGCATAGGAAGATACTTAAGATAGTTATATTTTTTACTTAAATTAAGAAAATAGCTAACAGATAGACTAATAAAAATAATAAAATATACTATAACCATTGAACTCATAGGAGTATAAAAAAGCATATTAGTATATGTAAAGTAAAATGCTAACAAGCACATATTTTTAATTAAAAATATTAGAAACATAATAATTCACTCCCTCTTTATCTACTAAATCAACAATTAGATTCAGATCTCTAATATTATTAACGTAATTTTACGACTCATTGATTTTACCATACAATTTAGATGTTTGCAATAATTGTTATATCAGCTAATAAAAAAGAACATAAAAATAGCAGAGAGTTATTGCTGCCAAATACTCTCTGCTTGTCATTTTTATATTAATTTATTGAAATAACAGAACCTCGAAATGTATCATTAATAAATTTCTTTATACTTTTACTCTTTAATGCTTCAATCAACGCCAAAACAGATTTTTTGTTCTGATTTCCATCCTTGACTACTATAATATTTGCATATGTCTGTGCAGCTTCCGAATCTTCTTCCTCTATTGAAAGTGCGTCTGATATGTTCAATCCTGCGCTCAAAGCATAATTTCCATTTAATACTACAAAGTCAACATTATATATAATCTTTTGAATTTGCTCTGCTTCTACCTCGTGTATATATAAATTATATGGGTTTTTAACTATATCATCAATTGTTGCTGATAAGCCTACTTCTTTTTTAATTTTTATTAAACCATTATTTTCAAGGAGTAGAAGTGCTCTTGCCTTATTAGTAGCATCATTTGGAATTGCAATAGTTGAACTATCCTTAATATATTTCAAGTCCGAGGACTTACCTGCATAAATTCCAAGAGGCTCATAATGAATTTGTGCTACTGAAACTAATTTAGTATTGTGCTCTTTGTTAAAGTTATCAAGATATGGCTTATGTTGAAAGAAATTCACATCAACCTCACCGTTGCTCACAACTAAATTTGGTTGAATATAATCCTCATACTCAACAATTTCCAGTATATAGCCCTGCTCCTTTAAAGCATCCTTAACCTGCGCCAATATTTGTGAATGAGGTTTTGGTGAAGCAGCAATCGTTATAACATTATCTTCTGATTCCTTCTTATTAAAACATCCTGTTAACAAACTAAAAATTAGTATTGAAATTAATATAAAGAAATAAATTTTTTTTAGATTTCCCATTTTTATATCCATGCACCTATTGCACAATAATGTCAGTCTCTTTGAAAAAAAAGACTAAACATTTGCGCAATGGATGCATACCCTTTCTTTATTTATCATTTCTTTGAACCTTAATCTCCTTTTCATAAATCAGCAACTAGATAATTTATTTTATTCTTTTGTCACAGTATAATTTAAAAAAATGAGCTTGTCAATAGTCATATAAAGACATTGAAATATAAGTAACAATTCTCAGTTGCAGTATTAGAAAAATTAATTATAATTCCTCTTAATAGATTGTTGACTTGTTTGCTAATTTTGTCTTATAATATACATATAATAAAACAGAAATTTGATATAAATTATATATTTTCACTATATTAAAGCACAGATAAGATTTTATATATCTATACTGTGAATAATTTCTACACATATAAAAGCAAGGAGTAATTATGAAGGTCTTAGTAGTCGGAAGTGGTGCTAGAGAGCACACTATATGTTACAAATTAAAGGAAAGTAAGAAGCTAAGCAAGCTATATTGTGCACCTGGTAATGCTGGTATATCCTCAATAGCAGAATGTATTGACATAAAAGTAGAGGAAATAGAAAAAATAACTGATTTCTCAGTTAAAAACGAAATTGATTTTGTAGTAATAGGACCTGAGGTTCCTCTTGTTGCTGGAATTGTAGATATGCTTGAAGCTAAAGGGATAAAAGCCTTTGGACCTAAAAAATGCGGAGCAATATTTGAAGGTAGTAAGTCATATTCTAAGGATTTTATGGAAAAATACAATATACCTACAGCAAAATATAGAACATATACAGATTACAATGCTGCTCTTGAAGGTCTAAATGATTTCAGCCTTCCAGTTGTTGTAAAGGCGGACGGTTTAGCTGCAGGTAAAGGTGTTTTGATATGTAACACTCTAGTAGAAGCACAGGATGGACTTAAGTCAATTCTCGAGGACAAACAATTTGGTAATGCAGGCGATAGCTTAGTTATCGAAGAATTTTTATATGGGACAGAAACTTCTCTGCTTTGCTTTGTAAATGGTAAAGAAATAATTCCAATGGAAAGTGCTAGAGATTATAAAAGAGCCTATGATAATGATATGGGCTTAAATACTGGTGGCATGGGCTGTTTTTCACCAAATCCAATATATACAAATGAGTTGCAAAAATATATAAAGAAAAATATTATTGGTAAAACAATAGCTGGTTTTTTAAGTGAAGGAATTGATTTTAGAGGAGTGTTATTCATTGGCTTAATGATTAATGGTAATGAAGCTAAGGTGTTAGAATATAATACTCGATTTGGAGATCCTGAAACCGAAGTTGTTCTCTTAAGATTAAAGTCCGATCTACTAGAGCTTATGTTAAACACTTCTAATGGAACACTGAAAGAAAGTGATTTACATTGGTCTGATGATAAATCCGTTACAGTAGTTATAGCTTCTGGCGGCTATCCTGAAAGCTATGAAAAAGGAAAAGAAATATTTGGTCTTGACAATATAGATAAAGATGTTATTGTGTTTCATGCTGGAACTAAATATGAAAATGGAAAAATAGTTACTAACGGTGGTAGAGTATTAGCTGTAAGCTGTGTAGATAGCTCTATCGAAAAAGCGAGAGAAAAGGTATATCAAAACATTAAAAAAATATGTTTTGATAATATGGAATATAGGACAGATATTGCAAAGCTTTAATTTAATTATTTAATTAACAAGTAAACTAAATATTGTACTTGTAATTCATAAATAATCTGATAAAATATTAAAGAACAACACAAGAAATGGAGAGAAAAATGAGTTTATTTAAAGAATGGACTAAAGATTTAGAAGCTGTTAAAACACAAGAGGATTATCAAGTATTTTGGAAAAACTATATGGAAAATGAAATAGAAATATATAAAGTAATTCTTAGTAAAAATGATCCTATAATAAATGGAACTATAAAGGAGCTTGCAGATAAATTTAATTGTTCAACTAAGCAAATCGTAAGCTTTTTAGATGGAGCAAATGACAGCTTTAAGCAAAAGCTAGAGCTAGATGACATAGCTGAGGATTCAAAAATCAATGCAGAGTTTGATTTTGAGAAATTACTATGGAATATGCATGAAGTTAAGGCTGATTGGCTTTTCAATCTAAATGAATGGAATAATGTTCTTACTGAAGAAAAGAGAACAGAAATCAGAAAAGAACATAATCGTTCAAAACAAGTTATAAATGACAATAAAATTGGTAGAAATGATCCATGTCCATGTGGTTCTGGAAAAAAATATAAAAAATGCTGTGGAAAATAAAAAATAGGGCTTAATTTAGCCCTATTTTTTTATTCACATATTCTTTCTAAACACATAAAATGAATTATTATCGTTTAGGAGGTTTAAAGTGACTAATAAAGAATTATTTGTAGAATACTTAAAATTTAATAATGTAGTGCCAGTTGATTTCAATCAAGATGATCTACCTAATTGGGAAATGTTTAATATGGAAGCCCCAACGCCATGGGAATATGGTGCAATGAATCCAATGTCCCCAATGCCATTATCCCCAATGATGCCAATGTCACCATATGGTGATATTTCACCTTATGGTGATGAGATGTCACAAAGAATGTGGAACAGACCAGGTTGGAGAAGAAGACCAGGATTTAGACCAGGATTTAATAATCCATTTATTCCATTGTTTTGGTGGTGGCTACTGTTCTAGTAATATATTAGAAAAACAAAAAATAAATAAACTATAATACTTATGCGTGAAAGCTCAGCAGAAATACATGCCAATACACAGAAAAGGCAAGAAAAATTCTTTTATTTTTCTTGCCTTTTCGTTGCTAAGAAAACAAGCTTAGCGAAAAATCATATCGAAGCAATTAAATCTCTGCTAAGCTTTCACATGCCAACCAACTATCTTATTGGACAAACTCCGCTTTCACATCCATCTGTACCTACATCTAAATTTGATTCATTTAACTCATATTTATTTAATAATGATGGTATAAAAGGCTTCATTGATGATGTTCTTCTTAAATACTCTTCTTCTGTTATAGATTCGTATGGCATTAGCTGATAGAAGCTATCATCTAGTGATAAGAATGATAATGCTACTACATCATCCCAATTATCCCATACCCATTTTTCTACTTCTTTCCATTCCTTTTCTCTAACATGAATTGTTATGGAGCAGTTATGATCAACATAATTTTCCATGAATAGCTTATAATTTTCAAGCTGTTCAATTGCACTAACATCATATTTAGTCTTTCCTACAGGTGATTTACATGGGAATTCTACAACCTTCGTAGTACATGTCTTTGCATCCTGTCCAACCTCTGGATGTATTGTATATCCAAGCTCTTCACATACTTTAACAAGAGGATCATGACTATTAATTCTTACTCTTCTAATAAAATATGGAGAATGAGAATAATGTACACCACTTGAAACAGATGGTAGCTGTGATAAAGTTCCTTCTGGCTTAATCGTAGTAACTAAAATAGGTTCTTTTTCGCCTATTTCCATAGCATATCTCTTAGCTTCTTCATTAGCTACTTTTCTAAGCTTTCTTAATAGAACAGCTTGCTCATCCTTATTAAAACCAACTGCATTAACCATATCCTGCCAACCTGTTAAAGAGCAACCTGTTAATTTATCTCTTTGTTGAACACTGTCCCAATCTGGAAGCTCTAATTCAACACAAGTCATACGATATGCAGCTCTTGCAGAAAGTCTTTGCGCCTCAAGCAAAGCATGCTCATCTAAAGTATTATCAGAATTAACAAATGCAAAAACATTTAATGTAGTTAAGTTGCATAAACCCTTAGAATCAAGCAAAATCTCTCCACAAGGATTAACACCATTCATGTTTTCTCTTCTTTTTGCACCTGCAACCTCATTAACCCAGCCAGGCTCACCAGAATATCTCATTTGTTCTATTTGCCAATGTAATTGCTCTTTAGTAGGCTTTTGTTTATAATAAATTGAATTATTACTCATTTGTCTATGAATAATATCCTTATCAACTATCCATTGACCATCAATTTGCTTATAAAGGTTAGATTTTGCTTCAATACATTCCTTATCGTCATAATCAATAAGCATAATTTCAGCAGTTCTTCTAACTCCTCCAACTACAACATTTTCACCGATTATATTTGCCATATCTAAACAATCTATAGGTTTAATTTTAAATCTTTCTTTTCCTTCTATACTAGCTCTTTTCTTAATAACCTTATCAATTTTAGTAAACATGTTTTTCAAACTAATATGTCCACTAGCGGTTCCTCCAAAAGTTCTTAAAACTTCACCTTTTGGTCTTACATTATCATATTTTATTACTATTGTACTGATGTTTCTATACTCAGAGCTATAAATAATTTTAAAGAAAAAGTCTAATGCTTGAACCCATCCCTCTTTACTATCTCCAACAACGATCTTTGCAGTATTGTTTTTATGGAATTCAATACCTGTGCTATCCTCACGAGCTTCTGTAGTTATAGGGCTATAATCTTCATGTATAATCATATAATTACTTCTAAGCTTTGGTAACTTTTCTACATCTGACTTTAGTACTCTTACTCCTACTCCTGAGCCAACCATAAGCAAGTAGAATAAATCCTTAAATGCATGATAATTATCAATAACTTCAAATGCACAGTTATAATTAGCTATAGGGTAATTGTAAGCAACAGAGGTTCCACCTACCCAAAAGGTTCTTCCAGATAAAAACTGTCTTAAGTTAAATATATTGTCATAAAGAGCTTCTGCCTCTTCTCTCGTTGTTGGAACTAAGCTACAGTTATATTCAACAGCTCTTCTAACTGTTTCCCACCAGTATTCTCTTCTTCTTTCGTCATCAAGCCATCTTGAATATGTTCTATAGTAAACAAAGCTTCCTAACTGATTCATAGGATTTTCTTCATGCTTGTATCTACTTATAAATTCTTCTGTAAGAAGCTTGAAATCTCTTCTTTTTCTCTTATCTCTTGATTTATCTCTTTCGTATCTATAAAGTATGTATTTTTTTGCTACATCTTTTCTTTTGCTTTCCATAAGTTTGTCCTCAACCATGTCTTGTACAAGCTCAACAGGTATAGGAAACTTCTTATCCTCTATTTCTTTAGCTATAGATTCAGATATCTCTCTTGCGAGACCTAAATCTACCCCCTCCTTTGTTTCTTTCATAGCTTTAACTATTGCATCCTCGATTTTAGTTGCAGTAAAATCCGCTAAAATACCTGTTCTTTTTAATATTTTCGACATACTCCACCTCTTAGAAAATTAATTTATAGACTAAACTATAATAAAAATATGATAATTCCGTATACAACATATTGTAGCATTGATAAAAATTCCTGTCAAGCAAATACTACATGTAGTATTTGGCATAATGGTATATAATTCGACAAAAGTACTTATATTTTAATATTTATAGAAGCATAAAAAAATATGTTAACAAATTTTAATATGATTTAAAGCTTTGTTAACATATTTATATTATTTAGTTTTTCAGGCTTTATATGACTTAATTTTAAACTTTTTACTTCTAAGTCCTAATTATTCTTAATTAATTACCTAGCCAATTTATTTGATTCATAGTATCCTTAAAACAGTTTGACTTTAAAAAGTCATCTTCATATTTCTCAGAGCACATCATTGGATGCCTACTTATATACTTTTTTCCACTTAGTATATACTGTGCCTTATCCTCTGCCTGTTTACCCCACAAAAACCAACTTATGTTTTTATTAGTAGATGAAATATACTTAAGCAAGCTTATACTAAAAGTTTCCCATATATCAATATGACTACCAGGCTTACCAGGTTCTACACTCAAGTATGTATTGAGTAATAAAACTCCTTGTCTCTCCCAAGATTTAAATATTTGATCAGGTTCTAATATTTTAAACTGACCAGAGCTTATTTCTCCCTGAATAGTTGAAATTTTTTTAATTTCATTATAATCCTCAATATTATTGTAGTTTTTGTGGATTAATCTAATAATATTTTTAAGAGAAACCTGTCTAAATTTAGCATTCCAATCATGTAAATCTCCAACCTCAAAAGCTCTGCCTGTAGCTCTTCCCTTTTCTGGATATGGATCCTGTCCCAAAATAACGACTTTAATACTTTTAAGATCATTTTGTAAAAATCTTAAGACATTCTCTGGTTCCGGGTTGATATTATCACCTATTTTTTTATCTATTTCTTCTAATGTAGCAATAGTGCCTTTATTTAAAAATTCGCTCCAAGATGGATGAAAAGATTTTATAAGTCGCATTATTGCTTATCACTTCTTCTTTGAATAAATTTAACAAGTTCTACTATTGGAATTACAGATATTCCAAGTAACATGGCTACTGCATATTCAAACATGTTTATATGCTCTAATCCAAAGGCATTTGATAAAAATGGAACATACATTACAACTGTTGTAAGAATTAATCCACCTATTAATGATGCAAACAAATATTTATTTTGCTTCTTTAATGAGAATATACTCTTTTGAGCACTTCTCATATTAAATGCATGGAACACTTCTGCCATATTCATAGTTAAAAATGCCATTGTCATACCATCAGGGCTGTTTGCAATTTCCCAAACTCCACTTTCAATATAATGACCTATAAAATATGCAGCAAGTGTTAATGCTGATACCATTGCACCTTGATATATTGTATTTATACCTATACCATGTGCAAATATGCTTTCTTCTTTATCTCTTGGTCTTCTCTCCATTATTCCTGGCTCAGCTGGTTCCATACCTAAAGCTAAAGCTGGGAATGTATCTGTTATCAAGTTAATCCATAATAAGTGAACTGGTTTTAATATTATAAAGTTCAATAACGATGCTATAAATATACTTAAAACCTCGCTTAAATTACTTGAAAGCAAGAACTGTATCGCTTTACGTATATTATCATAAATTGTTCTTCCTTCTTCAACAGCACCAACTATACTTGCAAAGTTATCATCTGTTAATACCATATCAGCAACATTTTTTGTTACATCAGTACCAGTTATACCCATACCTACTCCAATATCAGCAGTTTTAATACTTGGTGCGTCATTAACTCCGTCACCAGTCATTGCTGTAACAAATCCCTTTTCTTGCCATGTCTTTACTATACGAACCTTATGCTCAGGCTGTACTCTAGCATATACGCTGTAATTACCAATAATTTTTTTGAATTCCTCATCAGAATAATTATTAAGCTCCGCACCAGTAATAGCTTGTGAAGGGTCTGTAATAATTCCGAGCTCCATAGCTATTGCGATTGCAGTATCTTTATGGTCTCCAGTTATCATTATCGCACGAACTCCAGCTTTTTTACAATCGTTAACTGCTCCAAATACCTCTGGTCTAACAGGGTCAATCATTCCAGCCAAGCCAATAAATATTAAGCTGTTTTCCAATGCTTCTGCCTCATACACAGCAGGAGCTGTCTCATGACGCTTATATGCAACAGCTAATATACGCAATGCTCTATCAGCAAAAGATTTATTTACTTTTAATATATTATTTTTATCTTCATCGCTTATTGCTCTGATGTTTCCACCATCGAATATTTGTGTACAGCGTTTTAAAATTTCATCAGGAGCACCCTTAGTATATTGAATGATTCCATCCTTTGTATTATGAACTGTACTCATCATCTTTCTTGAACTATCAAAAGGAGCTTCACCAATACGAGGCTCTTCTTTCTTTAGCTCATTTTTATTTAAATTCAATTTATTTGCATAATTTACAAGAGCTACCTCTGTTGGTTCACCAACTGCAACTCCGCTACTTTCAATTTCTGCATCACTAGCAAGTGCCATTGCTCTTGCCAAAAATCCCTCATTATCTCCATAAAAATCAACTACTGTCATTTTATTTTGAGTTAATGTACCTGTTTTATCACTACAGATTATTTGAGCACATCCTAGAGTTTCAACAGCTGTAAGTTTTCTAATAATAGCATTACGCTTTGACATATTAGTTACACCAATAGATAATACTATTGTAACAACTGTAGCTAATCCCTCAGGTATTGCTGCAACAGCTAAGCTGACAGCAATCATAAAAGTATTCAATACTGTTTGCATTTCATAGTTTCCAGCACGGATCAAACTAAAAACAAAAACGAAAACACATATTGCAATAACACCATAGCTTAACACTTTACTTAACTGACCTAACTTAATTTGAAGTGGTGTTTCACCATCTTCTGCTTTAGCAAGTGCATCAGCAATTTTACCCATTTCAGTGTTCATTCCAGTTGCACAAACAACTGCTTTTCCACGTCCATAAACCACTGTACTGCCCATGTAAACCATGTTTTTTCTATCACCAAGAGGTACTTCTTTATTATCTCCCATACCTAGAAGATTTAAGGCCTTTGTAACAGGTACACTTTCTCCAGTAAGTGCTGCTTCTTCAATTTTCAAGCTCGCATTTTCTATAATACGACCATCCGCAGGAACAGCATCTCCCGCTTCTAATAATATAACATCACCTACAACAATATCTTCACTCTTTAATGATATTATCTTTCCATCTCTTAAAACCTTGCTAGTAGCTGCAGCCATTTGTTGTAATGCTTCAATAGCTTTTTCAGCTTTACTCTCTTGATATACACCTAAGCTTGCATTTAATATTACTACTATCATAATTATTATAACATCTGCAAATTCATTATGACCTTGCATAATTGATGTTATACCTGATACAAGAGCTGCAACCATAAGCATAATCAGCATTGGATCCTTAAGCTCTTCTAAAAATCGTTTTAAAAGACTATCCTTTTCTCCTTCAGCTAACTTGTTTTTACCGTTTTCAGCTAAACGCTTCTCTGCTTCAGCGCTTGTTAAACCGTACTCAGAACTTCCAACTTCAGCTAAAACTGTTTCTGTACTTTCATTGTAGAATTTCATAATACACCTTATCTCCTTCTATTTGTCTTTTATTACTATTCCTAATTAAAGTTAATCTATTCAATTGCATTGTAATTTTAACAAAAATCTAATGCAAGTATCTTATCTTTAATTAGAATTAGTACATTTATCTTGTCGCTATGAGAATAATTTAAAAAAAACTTGTACACAACACAAAAAATGTGTATCGTGTACAAGTCTTGTTCTTTAGTTTAAGCCAGATCATAAATGATCGTGATGACGACTTTAAACACATTTGATATATCAATTATGCCCATCAATATCAATATAAATGCGAACTACTCCCTCGTGAAAAATCTGTTCAATTTATTTTAATATAAATTCATTATTTTTTCAAGAATTATTTACTAAAAACTAATAATATTTTAAAAATTTTTCTAGTTTTTATTTAACAGCAACATCATCTGTTTTAACAGTTTCTGCAAATACAGTAGCTAAACTAGCAACATTCTGTAAATTTGATGGTATAATGATTTTTGTTGATTTTCCATCAGCTACCTTTGCTAATGTTTCGAAGCTCTTTAATGTAATAACCTCTTTACTAGCATTGGCTTCATTTAACATTTTTAAACCATCAGACTCAGCTTGACGAAGCTTAAGTATTGCTTCTGCCTCACCCTCTGCTTCTCTAATAGCAGATTCTTTTTTAGCCTCTGCTCTTAGTATTGCTGATATTTTATCTGCCTCTGCCTCTAAAATTACCGATTGTTTTCTACCTTCAGACACCAAGATTGCTGATGTTTTTTCACCTTCGGCTCTTAGTATAGACTCACGTCGTTCTCTCTCTGCCTTCATTTGTTTTTCCATAGCGTCTTGAATTGCAGCTGGTGGCATGATGTTCTTTAGCTCAACTCTAGTGATTTTTATTCCCCATGGATCAGTTGCTTCATCAAGTACAATTCTCATCTTTGTATTGATAACCTCTCTAGATGTAAGTGTTTCATCTAGTTCAAGGTCCCCTATAATGTTTCTTAAGGTAGTTGCTGTTAAATTTTCTATAGCATTTAATGGGTTAACAACACCATATGTATAAAACTTAGGGTCGGAAACCTGCAAATACACTATAGTATCAATTTGCATTGTTACATTATCTTTTGTAATTACAGGTTGTGGTGGAAAATCTAATACCTGCTCTTTCAATGAAACTCTTTTTGCTATTTTATCAATAAGTGGTAATTTAAAGTGCATTCCAACGCTCCAAGTTCCTTGATACGCACCAAGTCTTTCAACAACAAAGGCATGAGCCTGTGGAACGATCTTAATACATGAAACTATTAAAACCAAAATAACTATTCCCAAAATTCCAAACAAAATTTCCATACTTACTTCCTCCTATAATATCAAATGTTTTATTCTTTACCTACAATTAGCTTAACGCCAATTATATTCTTAATGTATACAATTTCTTCTGTATCAAATTCTAGCTCATCGTTTTCAGATCTTGCTGACCAAATCTGTCCTCTAACCTTAACTTCCCCTTGATTGTTTAAGTTATTAATTTTCGATATAACCTTTGCCTTTTCTCCAATTAAGCTTTCTACATTCGTCCTTATTTTCCCTACCTTAAGATACTTAGTAAATATAGGTCTAGTGAAAATTAATAACACGATAGAAACAACGAAAAATACTATAAATTGAATTGCTATATTCGCACCTAAGCTATTGCATATAAAGGCTGCTAAAGCACCAATTGCAAACCATGTAGTTGTCAAGCTCACTGTCAATACCTCAATGATTACGCAAGCAATTATAATTATTATCCAAGCTATTCCTATGTTTTCCATAATATGCCTCCATTACTATAATATTATCCATTACTAATAACTAATATATTTATCAACTATCTTTATTAGTATTATTTATCTAATAAAATATTAAAATTTCAGTTAGTTATAAGATGAATAATTATTTAAATACATTATATAACAAATTTTTCACAATGTAAATATAAAATGTTTTCTAATGTAATTTTTTACAAAATTTAAATATATTTCTTATCGTATAAGCGAGCAGCGTTTAACACTATTAATACTGAGCCTGCATTATGTACAAGCGCGCCTGATATAGGTCCTAAGACTCCAAGAACAGATAAAATTATAGCAATAAAATTGATTATCATTGATAAACTTATATTAAACTTAATCAGTTTTATAGTTGCAAGAGATAGACGTTTTAAATACGGTATTTTACTTATATCGTCACCTACTAAAGCAATATCTGCTGCATCTATAGCAATATCACTACCCATGCTGCCCATAGCTACTCCTACATTGGCAATTTTTAAAGCTGGAGCGTCATTCACTCCATCGCCAATCATGCATACGATATAACCTGACTTTTGTAATTCTTGAAGCTTTTTCACCTTTTGCTCTGGCAACAGCTCTGAATGTACGGTACTAATACCAACTTGAGATGCAAAATAATCAGCTGTTTGTGCATGATCTCCTGTTAACAAAGCTATATCTGTATTTGTCCTTTTAAGCTCGTCTATCATAGCTTTTGCACTTGGCTTTAATGTATCAGACAATGCAACTAATCCAATTAAATCTTTACTATCAGAAACAAGAATAATTGCTTTTCCTTGTTTTCGAAGATTATTAAGAGCTTCTTCTTCTTTTTTACCTATTGATATACTATTCTCATTTAGATAAGTAGCATTTCCACATAATAGGCACTTTCCTTTTATACTTGCACTAATACCTTTCCCAGGTATCATATTAAAATTATCAATTTCATATAAATCTACATTTTCATGCTTTGCATAATTAACAATTGCTTTTCCTAGCGGATGCTCTGAGTATGCCTCTACAGAGGCAATATAACTTAAAAGCTCCATATTAGATAAAGATCCATCAAATGACAATAAATCACTTACCATTAGGCTACCCTCTGTTAAGGTTCCAGTTTTATCAAATGCAATCATGTCAACCTTTCCCATGTTTTCTAGAGCTTCACCCGATTTAATAATTACTCCATGCTTTGTAGCTTGAGCTATAGCAGCCATGATAGATGTTGGAGTAGCTAATGCAAGCGCACAAGGGCAAAAAACTACAAGTATAGTAACAGCACGAACGATATCCCATGTAATAAAATAAGTAACTACAGCTATCATAAGAGCTATTGGCACAAGCCATGCTGCCCATTTATCAACGATTCTTTGCATAGGAGCTTTGTTATACTCTGCTTCCTGTACAAGTCGTATCAGTTTTTGCAAAGACGAATCTTTTCCTACTTTTGTTGTCTTTATATCAATAGAACCAAAACGATTAATTGTTCCACAGAAAACCTCATCTCCTACAGTTTTATCAACAGGAAGTGATTCCCCTGTAATTATTGACTGATCAATCGATGTATTACCAGAAACTATTTCAGCATCTACTGGAATCCCTTCACCAGGAAAAACTCGAAGGATATCACCTATATTTATTTGTTCTACTGATATGATTTCTTCAACTCCATCTCGTATTCTTCTACCTTTTTCTGGTGCAAGAGCAATTAATTTTTTTATACCTTTTTTTGCTCGTTCTGTAGTCATATCCTCTAAAATAGCGCCGATTGCCATTATGAATGCAACCTCACCAGCTGCAAACAGCTCACCAATAGCTATGGATGCTACCATGGCAATTGATATCAACAAAGCTGATGATATTTTACTCATTCCCTTGTTATAAATAATTCTCCAAATGGCTAGGTACAAAAGTGGATAACCGCAAATCACAACAGTTAGCCATGCTGGGTCAATTAAAACTTCAATTTTTGTTAGCATTATAACAAGACTTGCTACTAAAAACACACCTCCAATAATTGTAGCTTTCAAACCTGATAATATTTTAAATGTCTTTTCCATTTTCGCTTCTCCTACACAATCCTAGAAAACTGCTCTATAGCAGAGGATAATTTTTTTATTGTTTCGTCTTCTTTACCTTCTCGCAATCCATCTAAAACACAATGGTGAAGGTGCCCTTCTAAAATAACCTGCCCAGTCTTGTGAAGTGCTGCTTTTGTAGAACCTATTTGAACTAATATCTCCTCGCAGCTTTTATCTTCTTCTATCATTCTTATTAATCCACGTACTTGGCCTTCTATTCGCTTTAAACGATTCGTAACAGCCTTAACATCCATACATTGCTTCATTTTAAATCTCCTAAAATAAAATAATAGGGTATAGCCCTATACCCTATTATAATAAAAATATTCGATTTGTCAATAAAAAGTTTAATTCATCAGTATGCTATTTAGTAATTTCATACGTTCTAACAGTCATAAGAATTGCAGCTTCACGAGTTGCCATGCCATAATTTTGAACATCTTTAAAATCAGATGATGCCTTAGGCATAAAGTATCCTGAATTATTTCCTTTTATTATGCCTAAATTAGCCATGTATTTTGTAGCTTGCACTGCATAAGCTGAAATTTCCTTTTGATCTGGGAAGTCTTTAACACCATCTACACTATAATCTGCTGTTGGTGCAATAGCTCCTATTGCTCTAAACAACATTGCTGCACATTGTTCTCTAGTTATAAGAGTTTTTGCTGAAAACAAGGTAGGTGAAGTTCCATTAGTAATTTTAAGTGCATAAGCTTTTAATATTCGTGTATTATCAGTATCAGTAAAAGGATTTGGCGATACTGCAACCGCTTCATTTCCAGTAACCTTTTCATATAATAAAACTGCAAGCTCACAAAATTCTTCTCTAGTTATTGGTTTTGTCATATCAGCACCCTTAAGTATCTCAGGGATTAACTCATACTCATTAGCTTTAGTAACTTCGTCCTTAGCCCAAGCACTTATATCAGCATAAAAGCTACCAGAACCAATGCTTAATGAATTAGACTCTGGTGAGTAAATTGGCTCTATATTTGGCCAACCTTCGTAATAATCATAATAAAATTTTATTTTATAGCTATATATATGGTTTTTGATATCAACGGTTTCCTGACTGCCTTCATCCATTGGAGTAAATCTAATAACAAATTCTCCAGCAGCTACTGGTGCTTCGCCATCCACACCACCAGTATATACATCTATATATCCGCCACCACCAAACTCGCTCCATTCGCCATCATCAATTTTTTCAGAATAATCCCAAAATACTGATCCATCTCCAGGGGCTTCGCTATCTAAATTAAGAACGCTTTGTGGGAAATAAACATATACATCAAAATATGGCTTTCCTTCATCATCTTTCTTTAATTCTATTTTTTTAATAGTAGGAGCTTCTAATGAAGAAGGAACTCCCTCTGGTAAAGCATATGCCCTGGTAAAAGGCACAACAGCTAAAAGAAAAACTGTAAATAGTACCAAAAATTTTTTTAAATATTTTTGCTTCATGATAATTCTCCTTTTACATTTTATTAGTTTAATTTTACATCAGAGTTATTTATTTTTCAATATCCCAATTTAGGGATAGCATAAAAATAATCCTTAAAAAGTAAGGGTGAAAAAGCTGTTTAGTTTTAAGTTATATAACAATCCATATTTTATTATTAAATAATTATGAACCTATAAACTTTATAAATAATTCAGCACGACTGTTAATTCCAAGTTTTTTATATATAGTTTTTGTATAAGTAGAAACTGTTGATACAGTTAGTCCTAGTTCTGGTGCTACTTCTTTTATAGTCATTCCCTGTAATAGCAAGAGTACAACCTGCTTTTCTCGTATAGTTAAATTTGTACTATCTAAGCTTGCTTCCAAACCTTGTTTTGCAGAATCATCTTGTAAAATATCTTTTACATATGATGACATATTTATTTGATTAAATTCCTTTGACCAGCAGGTAAAAAACAGATGCTGCGAAAATGCTGGGGAAAGAAGTAAAAATATCAAAAATAATATAGCAGCAGTAATAACTGCAATAGATTGCGTTGGCATAATAGTATGTAAAAAATCAATACCTACATATAGAACTGCTATAGACGTCATACATAATAGCATAAATCGTTTATGTGTACGAAAATCGCAGAATTTATTTGTTACACAAGCTATTAAATATAAGCTAATCAAAAGTCCAAGCTCCTTTATTTCTGAGAATAAGTACGCAGTTTTAGGTAAATTAATATATGACATTAAGTGACTTAAAATGGATGATATAAAAAACACATTGCACATTGTCCATATACTTAAATTAAATACTAGTTGTAAAACTATAAAAAAAGTTATTAATGAAAAAGCTAGTATACCCCAAATCAGTGAATCATCAGGGTGTTGGAATGCTGGAGCATAAAAACCAGATATTCGAATAGTAAAATAGGAAAAGAATATGAACAAAACAAGCCATACACTTGAATCAAGCTTACTTTTTTCCTTACTAGGAACTCCTTGATAATCTTTAACCTTTGATAAATACATACAAATACATATTGCAGCAATTATTATAAAAGCAAAAACTTTTCGTAAAATATAGTAACTAGAGAAAATGCCAGCACACAGTTCTAAGAGACTAATTAATAATATCAACAATACACTAGCATAAAAACGTTCTGCATTATTAAGCACAAAAACATATGAAAAACTACTACTAGAAATACATCCACCAATACCAAACATAAAAATAACACTGCAAATTAAAGAAATATAATTGCTAGGTAAAAATATCCATGGAATAAATCCTATCACAGTTACTATAGCAGAAAGCTTTGAAATTACTGATATATTTGCTTCATTTGCAAAAATAAACATTATAATTGCACCAAAAGCAAATGCAATAAAGGTTAACGTAGTAAAGGATAATCCAAAAATACTAATACCATCATCAATAAAAAAATCCTGTACGTTAATAAAAACCATAGCAAGGGGAAATGCAAAAAAATACTGTAAATACTCTGTTCTAATATTAATAATATTAAGTGTTTCTTTTGTATTAATTAGTTTAAAAATGGATGATAACAAATTTGATATATATCCTTTTCTCCTCTGATTTAATTCATTCATAGCAAACCCCTAACCTATTCTATCACCTTTAACGGTTTTGATGTATCATAACCTAATTCATAATAATTATTATTATTAAATGTAAAGCTTTTAATAACATCCAGTCCAAGCTTTTTTGTATGAGCATGGTATGATCTTTTATTAATATGATTAATAAAAGTTACTAAAACAGGATATCTTTCTTTCATTTGTATTCTAGAAAAATCAAATATTTTACTAAGCACTTCAGTTCCCCTATATTCCTTTTGAATACATACAGGACCATACTGATATGAGTTCTTAACAGATAATGTTTGTCCCATATACTCAGTATTATGTAGATCATTTATCATATACTGAAATAGTGGCCATTTAGACCAATATTCCCATGATGCTACCATGATATAGGCGATTATTTTATTGTCATCGCATGCAACCACTATACCTTGTTCCTTTTCTATAAGTTCCTTAAACTGCTCCTGAGTAAATAAAGTGGTAACAAAACCATCTACTTTGTCCTCTTCACTAATAGTAGCAACATGGTATTTTTTTTGTAATTCTTCTAAAGCTGGTATATCATCAATAGTGGCATTTCTATAAATCCTTATTACCTCCAGATGTTTATTATATTTAATTTACATTTAGTATTTTTTATTATATCACATGTATTTTATTCAATTCAAGAAATATTATAACAATGATTTAATGGACCTCTTCCTGCCCCCAAGTTCAAATTTGCTTTTAAAGCACCAGTTATATAATCTTTAGCTTTTTGAACACTTTCCATTACATCAGCTCCTTGTGCAAAATTACATGCTATTGCTGAAGAAAGAGTGCAACCCGTTTTATATCTTCCTTCGTTTCTACATGAAAACCGCACAAGCATTCTGCTTCTGCTATATGCGATTTTCTATCTAATTTCAAGCTTGTATTGGTTCTTAATTTTGATGCTCCAACTATAGTACTAATGCCAAAAGGTAGAATAAAAAAAGAGATGCACTCCAAAAGTAGCACATCCCATAAATTTTATTATGTTATAAAGATTCCCTACGTTGGCATTATCCAAATCAGGTACGGTCGAAACATAAGTTTCCTCTCAGCAAATTAGCTCCCGAATATTAAATTATACTTACTGATACACATAACATTAAATTTTGTCAATAGTTTATTCAATTTTTATTGATAAGAATAAAATTCATTAATTATATAAATTACTCTTTCAATATATTATCATACTTAAGCATAGCAAGCGGTGATATTTTAATGTTTGAAACATTTTCTTTCGAGCAAACTCCACAGCTTGGATGGTAAAGTGGAATTAAAACTATATCTTCATGAAGAATACTTTGAATTTGTTTATACAATTCCATTCTTTTCACAGGATTTACTGTTGCTTTAGCTGTATTAAGCATTTCCATAAGCTCCTTGTTATTATAACCAGAAAGATTGTTAGTACTGTCTGGTGAAAATAATGGCTCAATGAATGCTGAAGGATCCAATGTGTCTGCATACCAACCATAGAAATACATGTCATACTTATTTCCATCAACTGCTCTAAGAGTTTGTGCATCTACAGCATGGTACTTACAAGTTATACCAATAGCATTAAGATCCTCTTCAATATACTTAAATACTGCACTTGGCTTTCCATTTACTACTATATTAAGCGGTTGAGTAAAGCGAATATTTTCTCTTCTTAAAATTTCTTTTGCTTTATTAACATTATAATCATATGCAGTTATGTGGTCGCTAGTAATTAATGTTGATGGAATTATACATTTTGCAGGAGCTGATAGTCCACCTGTTATTTCATCAGCAATACGTTTCTTGTTTATAGCATGACTGATAGCCTGTCTAACTGCTTTTTTCATATAAACAGAATTAGTATTTCTTATTTTAAATCCAATATAAGTCGTACCTAATAGGTGATTAACTTTTATGTTATTTATTGAGTTGTTTTTAAGCTCATCAACTTCTGTTTTATTTTGTACTAAATAGTAATCATACTCACCTTCTATAAATCTTTTTAAATTATTCTCTCCGTGATGAACAATTTCTATTGAATTACAGTAAGGAACGCCTGATATATAGTTTTTATTTGCTTTAAGCTTTATCAAATTTTGTTCAAAGCTTTCAATAATATATGGACCACAGCCTACAAAATTACCCTTTTTAAGCTCATCACTATCCATTACTGAACAGCATCCACTTGATATATATAGTAAAAATCCATTGAATGCATATGAAAGCTTTATAGACAATTTATAATCACCTAAAACTCTTATTCCACTAACCTCATTTGTTTTCCCAGCCATATAATCCTCGGCACCTTCAATATAACTAATAAACCAAGCATTCGGAGATTTTAGCTTTGGTGATAATATTCTTTCCAAAGAGTATTTGACATCATATGCCTTTACCTTTTTACCATTATGGAAGAAGCAATCATTACGTAAGTTAAATATCCAAGTAAGATTATCATCTCCTACATTCCAGCTCTTAGCGATACATGGTAACACTTCACCAGTTTCGCTAGCCGCTACTAATCCCGCGTGAATATTTGCTAAAAACCTCATTGTTTCCATCTCAGCAGAATAAGCAGGATCTAATGAAGTTATAGAACCAGAAACTGAAAATTTTAAATTAACATCCACATAGTCCTCATTTTTAATAGCATTTTTCCCACTAGTTGCATTTTTAAGCAAATTAGCTACTTGTAGTAAAGCTGATAAAGCAGCCTTAGTGAATTGAGTATTCATAAGCGCATTTTCAACCATTGACATTGCATCCTCAGAAGCACTAAACATATTATTTGAAGAAACAACAATGCTTTCTAAGCTTTTAGTTTGTGAAATTATAGCAGAGTTTATTTCTCTCGTAACATTAATCATTTCTTTTATTGCTTCTTCAATTTCTACAAATGAATCATTCGTTTTCTGTGCGATAAGTGTGCCTTCACTAACCTTAGCGTTGCTATTATTCATTGCATTTACAGTTTCATTAATACCATTATTAATATCATTGATAATAGATGTAATCTGATCTGCTGATTTCAAACTTCTATTTGCTAAATCCTTTACCTCAGTAGCAACAACTGAAAATCCTCTTCCTGCTTCTCCAGCCCTCGCTGCTTCAATAGATGCATTCAAAGATAATAGGTTTGTTTGATTAGCTAAATCTCTAATAATACTTACAATGCTAACTATTTTTGAGGACATGTTTTTCAAATCATTGATTTCTCTCATAACTGAAGCAACTGATGTGTCAATATCCTTCATTGCATCAATAGTGCTATTAACTGCTTCACTACCATGATTAATAACCTCTAATATATTCATAGCAGTGTCAGATGAAGCCGCAGAGCTGGCTTGAATTTCTTCAACCATAGCAGAATAATTACTAATTTCACCAACAACATTTCCGGTTAGATTAATTTGTTGTTCAACTTTTTTTGCTATCCCCTCTATTATAGCAACTAAGCTGTTTGTCTGGTTTTCCGTTTCAATAATTCTTCTATTAACCCTATCAATTATATTTACTTCATTTTGCATTAGTAAAGCCAATTTACTAGATTCGTCAGCCTGAACATTTTTCTTGGAAACGTTTTTCTCTCGTTCATTAGATTTTTTTAGAAACTTAAACATTGATTTTCCCTCCATGGTATTTTATCTTTATTTGTCAAATTATGTATGCATTTTGTACTCATTATATATTGCTATAAAATTTTTGTCAAATTTAAATAATACATATTTTATTTTTCAAATGCAATATTAATTTCAACTGAGTTTTCATCCGTAAAAAGCTGAACGCATAAAACTTGATTTGAACTCATCTTTACAGATATATTTTCTCCATGAAATAATGTTGGAGTTGAAATATCAATCGTTATACCCAAATTATAAAAATTGGTAGCTGCATTAGCTGTTAGCATATTTGTTAACTCTGATAGTGCACTTTGTGACATTTCATCAAATTCATTAACTTCCATGCCCATCATCATTGTTGATGCTATTTTCTTTGCACTTTCTAAATCTACATAATAAACAACATTACCTTTTATCTCACCAACAATCCCAACTATTATAATTACACCCGAATATATCAGTTCTCTGCCTTTTGCGTTTAATTTGCCTATACTTGTTTTATTAAAACCAATTTGAGGCATAACATTTGCAAAGGATTCAATAAAAGGATTAATATGGTTTACATCCATTTTTCATCACTCCTTTGAAAACCAACATTTAACAATATTTCTCCAAAATCAGTATCAGCTATTACTGTCGTAGTATCAAACATTGCTGCTGTTATCTTGATACCATCTCCATACAAAATTGTTGGTGGAGCAACACGAAGCCCAAAGGCTTTATTCTTCTTATTAATCAATGAACAAGCATTTCCAGAAACTATATTAGCAAATTCCCCTAATACAGCTATCAAATCATCATTACTTTTAGGCTCTTTTTTTAATATGGCTGTTGCAATCTTGTTAGCTAAGTCCTTTGATAAATCAAATAACATTCTACCAGAGAATTTACCGATTATTCCAACAATAACTGTCATGCCCTCTGATTTACGTTCCTTTCTAGCTGAATACTCTTCCTTAAATGTAAGTAGTGTTTTTGTCATTCTGTTGAAACCATCTAGCAAAGCTTCCTTGAATACAGCTAAATATTCACTTTTCAAAAACTCATATAGCTCCTCTGTAGCAACTATTCTATTAATTGCTGTAATTAACTCATCAGAATCAACAGGCTTTTGTAAATAAGCAGATACATTGTAATCCTTTGCTTTTTTTACTATTTCATCATCCATCATAGAACTTATCACAATAACCTTTATACTTCTATCTATTTCATGAACAGCTTTTGTACATTCAAAACCATCAGTACCTATTAATGTCATATCCATAGTTACCAAGTTAGGCTTTGTCTCTTTTACAACCTCTTTAACCTCTTCTAGGGTTCCAGCGGATCCAACAACCTCGAAGCCATTATCTTCAAGTATGTTTCTTATAAAGGCTACTGAGAAAGATGAATCATCAACAATTACAATTCTAGTTTTTACCATATAACACACCAACCTTTTTTAATTATATGCAATTATGATACTACATTTAGAGACAAAAATCACTATATTTTTACAAAATATCAAAAAATAAAAATTGCAACATTAATTGTCCGCTTTTTTAAAATAATTTTATAGTGTATAAGAATTTCTTTAAACCTTTTATTACTGCTCATCATCTAGTACAATGCAGGCTGGCGTAGCAAGCCTGCATTGTACTAGATGA
>JAEAME010000446.1_pt1 | contig 42948 bp, 37 predicted proteins | sample 8958731 | NCBI WGS metagenome assembly JAEAME01 (sample SAMN16933194, study PRJNA681113) | bioreactor sludge metagenome | isolation source: anerobic bioreactor sludge (Control) | place: India:Bengaluru | collected 2018-10-24
CCAGAAAAAGTCGTGATGATCCAATGTGTGGGAACAAGAGAAAAGACCCTGCGGATGTATTGTTCAAGGATATGCTGTCAAGTAGCTCTTAAAAATGCCACTCAACTTAGAAAGCTCTATCCGGACAGCGACGTATTTGTGCTGTTTAGAGATGTCCAGACCTTTGGAGAATACGAGCAAATCTACAAAGACGCAAGGACCAACTTTGTAAAATTCATCCGCTACAATCAAAATCGACCGCCCAAAGTCACAACAAGACCAGATGGACAACTGATTGTAATTGTCTATGACACTTACCTGAATAATGAAATCGAGCTGGAAAGTGACCTCGTAGTCCTGTCTAGCCCTTTAGTTCAGCATGAAGATGGAAAAAAACTTGCATCCGTTCTGAAGGTGCCATTAGGTGCTGATGGGTTCTTCTTTGAAGTACATCCAAAACTAAGACCAGTCGAATTTGCTTCCGAAGGCATATACATTTGCGGCACCGCGCATGGTCCAAAAAATATTCTCGAAAGCATCTCCCAAGCCTACGCAACAGCAGCCAAAGCATCAATCCCAATGGCAGCGGGCAGGATCAAGGCAGGTGCCATGAAAGCCTCAGTAAATCCAGAATTATGTGTAAACTGCGATGCATGCGTAATCTCCTGCGCCTTCAACGCTATCGAAGCCTCACCGTTTGGTCTACCGAAAATAATCGAGGCCAACTGCAAAGGCTGCGGAGTCTGCGCATCGGAATGCCCCATGGGGGCAATGCAGCTCAAACAGTACAGAGATGACCAGATATCTGTAGCGGTTGAAGCATTGTTTGAACCAGGGGAACAAAAAGAAGTAAAAGACGAATTTAAGCCCTTGATACTCTGTTTCGCATGTAAATGGTGTTCCTACGCCGCAGCGGACCTTGCAGGTGTATCCAGAATCCAATATCCCCCAAACGTAAGGATTCTACGGGTTCCCTGCAGCGGCAGAGTCGACGTAATTCATGTCCTGAAAGCGTTTCAAAATGGTGCAGATGGAGTTATAATAACTGGTTGCCTCATCGGCGACTGCCACTACATCGACGGCAACATAAAAGCCAAAGAACGAGTAGAGGTCATAAAGAAGTCGCTGGAATACTTGGACATAGATCCAAAGCGCTTCGAACTCGGATTCGCCTCGTCTTCTGAAGGACAAAAATTTGCAGCTATGATGACTGATTTTGTTAAGCAAATTGAAAGTCTTGGACCAAATCCAATAAAAGCCAAACAGAGGATTGAAAACAATGTTTAAAATTGAAGAAAAACGAGTTCTGGCTCTAGGCATTAACCTGTTCAGCTTCTCGGCAAAAGAATTAGCAGTAAAAACCAAGCCAGGGCAATTCGTGATTTTAAGAATAGACCAAGATGGCGAGAGAATCCCACTAACGATCGCCGATGTAGATTTAGAAAAAGGCTCAGTATCTGTGGCTTGTCATGAAGTAGGCAAAACCACCAAACAATTAGGCAGATTAAATGAGGGAGACTCCGTCTTGAACTTACTGGGGCCCCTTGGAAAACCATCCTTAATTGAGAAATTCGGCACGGTGCTCTGCGTCGGAGGCGGAGTAATGACGGCTCCACTGCACTTTCAAGCCAGAGCTTTCCGAGAAGCAGGCAACAATGTTATCGGGGTAGTCGGAGCAACAACAAAAAATCATTTGATTTTCTTAGATGAAATGAAAAAGACCTGCAACGAGCTCTATGTTGCTACAGATGACGGAACAGAAGGGTGTAGGGGAATCAACTTTCTCAAAGACATGCTTAAGGAAAGAAAGGTTGACCGAGTGATTACGGAAGGACCAGTTGTAATGATGAAAGCGGTATCTGACCTCACCCGAGAACAGGGAATACCTACAATTGTAAACCTGCTCCCGATAATGGTTGACGGCATGGGCATGTGCGGAGCCTGCCGAGTGACTGTTGACAAAAATATGCTGTTTGGATGCGTAGACGGACCGGAGTTCGATGGGCACCAGGTCGATTTTGACGAGTTGTTGGCTCGTCTCAAGATGTATACGTCTCATGAGAAGCTTGCATACGTATTCTGGGAAGAAGGCGAAAAACGATGAGTGCACCTAAACCCAAGTTCAGAAAAGAAGCTGTCCCGATGCCTAAACAGATTCCAGAAGAACGCAGGCGGAATTTTAGAGAAGTAGCGATTGGTTATGCTGAAGAGGATGCTTTGCTTGAAGCTGAAAGATGCCTCCAATGTCGAGACGCTCCCTGTATCAAAGGTTGTCCTGTTGAGGTGGGTATTCCCATTTTCATAAAATTCATCAAAGAACACAAATTCGAAGAGGCAGCTAAGCAGATTAAAGAAAAAAATAGTCTACCTGCAGTTTGTGGACGTGTTTGCCCCCAAGAGGAACAATGCCAATCCAAATGTACTGCAGGACGAATAGGCGATGCCGTCTCAATCGGGAGGTTGGAGAGGTTTGTAGCAGACTGGGAAAGGCAACACGGTTTTCTGATCCCAGAAAAATGCCCGCCTTCAGGCAAAAAAGTAGCAGTAATTGGAGCTGGCCCAGCTGGGTTAACTGTGGCCGCGGATTTAATCAAACTTGGTCATGACGTCACTATTTTCGAAGCCTTGCATACGCCAGGTGGGGTTCTCACATATGGCATTCCAGAGTTTAGGTTACCAAAGAAAATCGTTGAAGCCGAAGCAGAATACATACAGAAGCTAGGAGTCACCCTGAAAACTGACGCATTAATCGGAAGACTATACACAATAGAAGAACTGCTAAAACAATTTAACGCGGTCTTCATAGGCACGGGAGCAGGGCTTCCAACCTTTCTGGGTATACCCGGCGAGAACCTATGCAGGATTTACTCAGCCAACGAATTTCTCATTCGCGTCAACCTAATGAGGTCCTATGACTTCCCCAGAGCTGGCACGCCAATATTTGTGGGAGAAAAAGTGGCAGTCATTGGCGGAGGTAACGTTGCTATGGATGCTGCCAGATGCGCCGTGAGATTAGGTGCAAAAGAAGTCAAAATCGTCTATCGCCGCTCCCGGGATCAGATGCCTGCCAGAGAGGAGGAGATAGAAAATGCAGAAGAAGAGGGCATCGTGTTTGAGTTCCTCACAAGCCCGCTAAGATTAATTGGGGATGAGAGACGAAACGTCAAGTCGATCGAATGCATAAGAATGCAGTTGACAGAGCCAGACAAGACGGGAAGAAGACGAGCGATTCCAATTGAATCTTCTAATTTCATGATGGATTCAGACATGGTTATAATGGCCATTGGGAGAACTCCAAATCCGATAATAAAGCAAACAACCGAAGGACTCACAACTGCAGATTGGGGTGGAATAGTAGTTGACGAAAAGGGGAAAACAAGCATTGAAGCCGTGTATGCTGGTGGAGATATTGTTACAGGCGAGGCAACGGTAATAAGCGCCATGGGAGCCGGCAGAAGAGCAGCAAAGGCTATTCATGAATTGCTATCAAAGAATTAAAACAAGATATACCAGTAACAGGATAAGCTTAAAAATGCTAAATACCTATATTATAGTGGGTAACCCAATGTCTTCTCAAGATCCTCTTCTTGAAAACAAGGAGAAAGTCTCCATGGACATGGCACAGCAACAGAGAAGGCTATACCTTTTGAAATCTTTAATGCGATATGGCTTCACAGAAGAGCAAGCAGAGCTTCTCCTAGAGTCTGTTGATGAATTCGTTGAACAAGAAAAAGACCTAACGGAAGAAGCCAAAGACTCCTTATACAAAGAATAAAAGCTTACACGCAAATTGACCCATCTCCCAACTAAAAATTCCCAACTTTTTCCCAATTCTTTAAGTCAATATAAAGGCGCTGTTTGTCAAGAACCCTTTACTCGTAAACTGAATATTTAGTCAACAAACCTTGACAAGAAATCTTTTAAACAAAAAACAAGGCCAAAAATAATTGTGATGAGATGAAGAAAACAATCATTATCTTGATTTTACTTGTCTTATTAGCAACAGCACTTCTTTTAGTAATATCATCTGCACTATCAACCACTATTGTTCCATTTCCATTTATAATAGCAGCAACAATTGTATCTTCCGTCGCATTATTTGGAGCATTGTTTTCGCTTTACGCTGAAAGAAGAGCAAAAACTCGAATACACGAACGCAACTTAATTTGCAAACGTTAGTTATTCTTTGCATTGCTTCAGATTGCGCAGTTCGTCTATCGTCTGGTTTAAAACTGCATTGTCAGAGATCGTTTTTACCGTAGATATTGGCAGGCAAACCATAACCTTTCCCAAGAAAGGATGCTTAAACCCAAGGGCAGTCGAAGCTTCATCGGTCAAATTAATAAAAAGACTAGTTATCTGCCAGTTGTTCATGTCTACGTCTGCGCTGTTTATTTCACCGAGTTCAAAATTGTCTGAAGTAAAGGCTCTTTTCCAAAATAGTCTAGTAATTTCAACCACAAAAAACCTTAACTAACAAAAAGCAAGCGCTGCTTATATCTTTTTTTTACCCGTTTACTTTGGCAGAGTTTCAGCCGCAATGTTTACTGGCGCCATCAACGGATAACTGTCGGTGTTTGTTCTGTCTATAACGTAGGGTGCGTCACCGATTCCGTCATGGTTCACGTCTGGACCATTGTAACCCCAGTAGTTGCCTCTGCCCTCGCTGCTCCAAACATTGGCTGAGTTGGTGGTTGCGGTTTGGTTCCATTTGAAGTTGTAGAAGTTGTTGTGGTAGATGTAATTGGTTCCCATTAGTTCGTCCTCGAGGTAGAACTGGCCTGCCCAGACATTGTTTGCGACGATCTTGTTATTGGTAGAGTCTTTGCCCATGTTTATCCACCACCAGAACTTTTCAAAAGTGTTACCGAATATTAGGTTGTTTGAGGAAGAAGTTAATCCTAAGGAGGGACCCTGAGACCAAAAACTGTTATAGAGGATTTTGTTATCGTTTGATTGTACTAGCGATAATCTATCAATTTTACAATCTTTGATTGTATTAAAGTTAGAGTTTTCGAGGTCCATGTAGCCGATGCTGCTACAGTTAGAGATTATATTATTGCTAGAAGCTTTCAGGCGGAAAAAGTAATTGGAGGACACGTTTTGAATATGGCAGTTCTCCGATTGATCTAGGAAGATTCGAAGGTAGTGTGTTTCAATATTTAGGTCCTTGACTGTGACGTTGTTGACCTTTATTAGACGTAAACCATGTGAACCAATTAGCGAGAAACCATCACCATCCAAGACTACATTGCTCTTATCGATCGTGACCATGGCCGTTATGTTGCCTGTGAGCGTGTAGACGTCACCTTCATGGTGGATACCCGTGAAGTTAATGGGGCTCCTGTGATTTCTCCACTGTGTGCTATATGGATTCCGCTTACTGGGTCGACGTAACCTTCTCCCGGGTGAGGATAGGAACGCAGGAACACATTACTCAATATAACCACAAGCAGAACACATACAATTGAGACTGAGGCAATTAGTATCGTTGCCAATTTTTTGCGGTTAACCATCTGTATTCCTTTTACCTCCCTTGTTGGTAGATGCGTATTTAATTCTGTCGCAAAAGCTATGGTTTAGAATGCTTTTTTGCCCGCCAACACCCAAATTCTAGTGATATTTATGACACTTCTTCTCAACAATCAGCCTACAAGAAACTCACACTGGAAGAAGATTAAGTCATTATAAACAAAGGCAGAGAGATGCCCGTCACCGGCATATACTATGCTTTTTGGCAGGAAGACACCTATGTCTGTAAACGCTGTAAAGCCAAACTGTGTCGTTCCGAGAACAAGTTTGAAGCTAACTGTGGCTGGCCAAGTTTTGATGAGGAAATCCCAGGAGCAGTAAAACGTTTACTGGACACCGATTGAATAAGAACGGAGATCCAGTGTGCTAACTGCGGGGTACAATTAGGACACGTATTTACTGGAGAACAGTTTACCGAGAAAAATACAATATGCTGCGTAAATTCGATCTCTAGGGAATTCACCCTCGACAAACAAGAATGAACGCAATCGTCGCGAAAGAGTTATAGAATTACTCAGTGTAAGAATGTTGAGCAAGTGAATAAAAGCTATGTCTACACCTACACCTGAAACGACAACTACGCCCGAAGCAGCTAGCTTTTTCGGATTACCCTTAACAGACATCTTTGAAATATTAGTCATCATAGTCATAGCTTTAGCAGTTGAACGCGTAGTAACACGTTACCTCAATCGTTTCGCAAAACGAACAAAGCTAGAACCCAACACAGCAAACAATCTGGCACTAACCTTCCGTATTATAGTTTTAATCGTGACGGTTGCCCTGATTAGCCGTGTTGGGGGTTTTAGTGCAGATTGGATTGTCTCGATATCAGCCATAGGCGCAGCTGCAGTCGGTTTTGCCTCACAGAAAACTATTGGCAACTTCGTAGCAGGCATATTCCTAATGACCGCTAGACCATTCAGAGTAGGCAACTACGTACGCATAGGCACAGTGGAGGGTATTGTTTCAGAAATTACTATAAACTACACAAAAATAATAACATTAGCCAACAACATTGTTTCAATAAGCAACCTGCAAATCCTCGATAGAGACGTAACAAACTTTCTATATGAGACCCCCCAAAACAGAGATCTCTACTGCTACACTTTTGAAATAGGATTTGACCACAATGTTCCTACAGATAAAATAGCGGATATATTCAAGCAAGTCTTCCGAAAATACGAAAAAGAGCTCCCCACTATTCCTAGCTACATCCTAACGCGCTCGGCCGCTTTTGAGCGGGTCTACACTATCTACCTGTATGTTGCTCATGCAGAGGATATTTTCACGTTTCGACCCAAGATTACCCAGGAAGTTTTCCAGCTATGGGATGAGGAACGGACAAAGCTAAAGAAATAATGAAGAGTAAACATATTCATTAGTGATAGATATGTCAAACAAAACTTTAACATCGAAAGCCTCCAACCTCTCAGACTTAATCGATTATCAAGAAGGCTCAGTTGTAAGTCGCACAATCATCGACAAAAAAGCAGGAACAATCACCTTATTTGCGTTCGATGAAAAGCAGGGCTTAAGCGAACACACAGCGCCCTACGACGCCTTGGTTTACGTGATAGATGGAGAAGTCGAGGTTACCATATCAGGCACCCCCGTACCTCTAAAAGAAGGACAAATGACTATAATGCCCGCTAACAAGCCTCATGCTCTACAGGCAAAAACACGGTTCAAAATGCTGCTCGTAATGGTAAAGTCTTAACCGAGCGCTTTCCCATAGAAGTCGAGGTAGCAGTAATCTCTAAGGGCTTTTTTAGGCGGAGTTGGGGGCGACTCTGTAGCATATCCCATTACAATTAACGCTGAAGGCTCAATAGACTCGGGTATTTTTAGCACACTTCGAACAATTTCCTTGCAGAACGCGGGTGCGCAATACCAACAAGCGCCCAAGCCCACCACATGCGCCGCTAAAAGCATATTCTGAAGGCTCGCGCCCAAACATTCGACTGCCAAGTCCCGCTCGTAATTCTGCCGCTTCTCATCAGGGTACTTTCTGAGACCATCCATCGTCAGGCAAGCTAGAACTAGCCCCGGTGCATTCGTGAATCGTTCCATCCGCTCTATTCGTTTCGACTCTTCAGCTGCTGCGCCGTCTCTTACTAAGTCCGCAGCCCATTCGTCAGCCATTTTCTGCGCCAACTCCCGCTTAACGTCAGCGTCCTGCAAAATTATGAACCGCCAAGGCTGAGCGTTATGTGCTGACGGTGCCCACCCCGCTGCCTCCAAGACCTCCAAAATCAAGGCTTTAGGAACGGGTTTATTCGAGAATTTCCGAATACTTCGGCGTTGCCTAATTACGTCTTGCAAGTTTGACATAAAAGAAAGATAGGGAAAATCTGTTTTTATGTTTATTCACGATTGGGTTCAAGGATAACTTTCAATGAGTTGCCTGCTTCAGCCATCAATCGGAAACCTTCCTGAGCCTCACGGATGTCTAGCCTATGCGTGATCATACCCTTGATATCTAACTCACCAGTCGCGAGAACTTTAATTGAATCTTCAATGTCGTTGGGTGCTGCGCCGTAGCTTGTGCACATTGTGATTTCGTTTCTCCAGAACTGGTTAATTGGCACCGGTAGCTTCACCGTTGGATCAGGTACAGCAAAGAAAAGAATTGTTCCTCCGTTCTCTACGCAGTCCATTGATGACATGGCTGCTGAGGTGGCACCTGTGCAGACAACAACTTGATCTGCTAAGTGCCCAGTTAACTCTTTTAGTTTTTCAGGCAAATTCGCTTTAGCATCAAGAGCATGGTGTGCGCCAAATTTCTTAGCAAGCTCTAATCGGTAGGGGTTGATGTCGGCTACGATGACGTTCTCTACGCCCTTGTACTTGGCTAGTTGAGTGTGTAGGATACCTGAGATGCCACTACCGATGATGAGGATTGTGTCATCGCTTTTCAGGTTTGATAGCCGCTGCCCTCTGGATACACATGCAAGCGGCTCAATAAAGGTGCCTTCTTCGAAGGATAATGCTTCTGGCAACTTGTAGATGCCGTGTTGAACGTTGATCTTTGGGACTAGCACGTATTGTGAGAAGCCGCCGGGGTAGTAATTGGTTGTGTGAAGTGTGTGACAGGCTGTGTGGTTACCGCGTTTACAATGTCTACATTGGAAACATGGAACATGATGCGAAATAAAGACACGGTCACCAACTTGTACATTTTTTACTTTGGCGCCGACTTGAGAAATTATGCCTGTGGCTTCATGCCCCAAGACACGCGGCGCTTTTGGGACACGGTACCATTCAATCACGTCACTGCCGCAGATTCCGCTAGCCATCACCTTGAGCAGAGCTTCTTCTTCACCGATTCGCGGCGTCGGGATTTCTTGGACGCGGACGTCGTGGTTGTTATAGTAGAAAGCGGCTAGCAAAACAGTCACCAAAAAAGAAAGTCAGGCTTTGCCTGCTATTACTTTGTTGTAGAGGTCCTCTGCTTCTTGTGCTGTGTAACCTTCATGGATTATAGCGCGAATCGCCTTGATTGAGGCAACTGGATGCTCAGTCTGCCAAATGTTCCTACCAAGGTTTACGCCTACCGCGCCTTTCTGCATACCGTCATAGACGAAATCGAAAACTTCACGTTGTGTGTCTGTTTTTGGTCCGCCGGCAATTACGATTGGTACGGGACAACCGTTGACGACCTTCTCGAAGTTCTCTTTACAATAGTATGTTTTAACAACTCTTGCACCGATTTCAGCGGCGATCCTAGCAGATAAAGCAAGGTATCGTGCTTCTCGCTTTTCGAGTTCTTTTCCCACCGCACAAACAGCCATAACTGGTATACCGTAGTCTTCGCATTCATCGATCAGTTTGGATAGGTTGGTTAGGCTTTTGTTTTCATATTTACTTCCAACGAAGACTGACATCGAAACTGCGGATGCATTTAACCTGAGTATTTCTTGAATGGATGTCACTACGCTTTCGTTTGCTAAGTCCTCTCCGACCACTGAGACAGCGCCTGAAACTCGCATGATGATGGGTTTCTCAATTGCTGGATCGATACAGTTACGAAGGATACCCCGTGTTAGCATCAAGCCGTCTGCATATTGGTAAATCGGTTTTATTGTTTCGCCAGGCCTCTCAAGGCGGTGTGTTGGACCTTGAAAGTAGCCGTGATCTATTGGTAAAAACAGGGCTTTTCCGTCTTTTTGGAAGAGTCTACTTAATCGGTTTTTCATTCCCCACTCCATAATCATCACTCCGAGAAGCCTTTGGTTTTAGGATTAAATAACCTTTTTCTATCAACCACTTGTGAAATTAAGGTGTAGTATAGAGGCAATCGGCACTATCAGCATCGGGCTACCGTTTCGATTTTAGACTATTAAATAATTCCAGCCTACCAACAATATAATCTACCAAAACTGCCAGATTAAATGTCTGCCACATTGTTGTTGGACTTCTCAGCATCAAGCTACAACAACAAAACCACAAGCTCTATATTTCTCAATGAAACCCTTTTAAAAAGCACAGGTTTGCGGGCCCGTAGCTCAGTCAGGCCAGAGCGGCGGACTCTTAATCCGTAGGTCGCGGGTTCAATTCCCGTCGGGCCCGCCAAACAACTAAGCTTTAATGATTTCTAATGTCCACTTTTGTATAGCTTCTATGTCTCTTGTGTCATAGACTCCGGGTTGTGTTTCTTTGTAATTTGCGGCAAGTTTTGGGCGTTCATTTTCCATGCCTTTTTTCATTATCCAGGACATAGTGTTAAAGTTGTATATTGCCCCAAAAAATCCTAAAGCAACAGGTTTAAGGTTGTATTTTGCCGCTTTTTCATCTAAATACTTTGGTTTGGCTTTTGCTGCCACTTCGGGTTTATCTGGGTTCATTTTATCAACGGCAGAGCCGCAGTTTACGAATAGCGCCACTTTTTTTGCAGCTAGTTCTTTTTGGAACTTCTTGAGGAAATCCTCTGGCTCGCCTGTCCAGTGTCCTATTTGAATACCACTACCTACAACAATTAGGTCATACTCGTTTATGGATTTAATTTTTTCTTTTTTAGCATCCACAACTTTAGTCTCTATGCCTTGCTTTTGGAGCGTTTGTGCAATTTCTTGCGCTGTGATTGCGGCTGTTCCTGTTCTTGTACCGTATACAATCAAAGCTTTTGACATTGTAACATTCACATTTGGGTATACAATACAAGTACCTAATTTAATTTAGCCAATTAAGTCGGTAGCTGACTCTTGTTTATACCTTCAACAAAATCTTGAGGCGCTGTGTTAGCCCTTCTCGTTCACTTGCGTGCTTAGTCCATAAAGCGCGGTTTTCCCTAAATTGTTCACCATTGATTTTTCCCTGTTTCTGTAGTTCTCCAAGGAGTTTCATGAACCCCTGTAAATCCAGCTGTTCATTAGTCACTACGTAACCGATCCTTCTTTCACCAGATGCGGTGGCTCCGGTGGGTTCACTGTCAGGCGGCGGATAGGTATTGTATAAGAAAGAAGCGAAGTACATGTTATCCCACCCTTTCATAATCGGTGTACTGTTTTTAGCTTTCACCAATTCGGAAATATAGTATTCGTACTCTTGTCCAAGCGAAAGATACTTAGTTTGCCCACTTGAGACATCAATGATGCGGGTGACGAAATGGCGCAGGTGCTGATTGCTAAAAATAGGCAAGATGATTGCGCGTTCAAAATTTAAACAGTAAATTATTTTTTTAGGCAGGATTTTGTCTTGTCCTATGCCACCTATTCTTTCCCATGGAGCATCAATTTTCTGCGCTAAAGACTTCCTGTCATCAACAGCCGTACGAAGTAAATTCTTAAAATCTTTTATCTGCAATCTAGCGTTGCGATATACGTTTGAGCCGCCACCGGCGTTTGAGTATTTTATCGGCTTAAGAGAACCCTCTACAAGTTGGAAGAATTCACCGACTGCATCAGGGTTTATTTTATAGAGTTTATCAGGATCTAGCCACTCTATTTCCCTGAGGTTTTCGGCAAAGGGAAATTTCTGCCTTAACGCTTTCAGAAATGCGAGTGCACTGTCAACCTCATGTTTTATGACCCCGACCTTATCGAATGAGTTTACTTTCTCAGTAATAGAAGTAGCTCGTGACATCTCCGCTCAACCAATTGCGCTTTTAGAAATGCAGTTGATGACGGTTAAACCTACCGCATTTGCTAGGAATGAACAATTGCTTTGGAAACGCAGTTGAAATAGGCATACATATTAGGCTTCAGTAGAATTCATGATTCTAAGGTTTGCATAAATGAAAAAGAAAGTTTTCATTTCAGGCCCAATAATAGGCATGGAAAAGCAGCAAGAATACAGAAAAACAATCACTGACACTGTAGAAAAAATAGGATTAGAAATCATTGATCCATGGAGGAGAGAACGCGTCATCTATAGTGGAACTGAAGAATGCTGGTGGGACAAAGTGCCAACCTTTGACTTCGTACAAAGAGACCTCGACGATGCGGACCGATGCGACATCATGGTTGTGTATTTGCCGATTTTGTCGGCAGGGGCTTGCATGGAAATGTTCTATGCCAAGCGTAAGGGAAAAAAAATCATTGTAGTATCAGATATAAAATGCCTCAGCCCATGGATAGTATTCCATTCAGACGGGATAATTAAGAGTTTTAACGAATTAGAAGAGGCATTGAGTAAATTCCTCTAATCTTTTGAAAAAGCCTATATCACCGAAAAAATAGCTAAGAAAGCGATTACGGTGAAACAGTGGACGCCTTAACAATCTTATTGATCGCTGTCGGGTTGGCTATGGATGCTTTTGCAGTCTCAATAGCAAACGGCATGACCATCACTAGTAATCGACGCCGCTCCGCACTACTAACCGCAGCGTTCTTTGCAAGCTTCCAGATGGGAATGCCGCTTATTGGTTGGGCAATCGGCTTAACGCTTGCAGATATTATTTCGGCTTTTGATCACTGGATTGCGTTTGGGCTCCTTGCATTCATAGGCGCCAAAATGATCTATGAGGGCATTAAAAAGAATGAAGACCGTGACAGCCCTGCAGACTTAAAACTGCATGCGTTATTGATTTTATCGGTGGCAACCAGCATCGATGCGTTAATGGTTGGATTTAGTTTCGCATTTCTGGGTATTCTCCAAACATCAATCGTTTTACCAATCGCAGTAATCGGGACTATCACATTTGGCCTATCGCTAGTTGGCTTCTACTTTGGCTGTGGATTAGGCAAGCGCTTTGGGCATAGGATAGAAATTGTCGGTGGCCTTGTCTTGATTGCTATTGGTCTCCGGATTTTGCTTGAACACCTGCTCGCTTAATCTTTTTGGGTTTGAATTCTTCTCGTATTTTCATTTCTCTTCGTTTGCGGTTGTAACTCAATGAGAAGTCATGGGTCGCATCACGGATTTTCCGGAGCAGAAGCATCATTTGACTGTTCTTATCAAAAACCTTCGGTACTGAGTCATCAGGTAGATAGATTTCCTCGCGTTCCTTCGCTAGCCCAATAAGCGGAACCTGGAGCCCCAATGTTTGTAATGCAGCTTTTGCGGCACTGACCTGCCCGGGACCTCCATCAATAATCACTAAATCCGGCAGGGGGTTTTTGTCTTCTATTTGACGCTTGTAGCGACGAGAAACAACCTCATTAACGGCCGCAAAGTCATCTTGTCCTAGAAAAGTCTTTATTTTGAATTTTCGGTAGTTCTTCTTGTCAGGTTTTGCATCTTTGAAGGCAACCATTCCAGAAACGACATGCTCTGTGCCCAAGTTGGAAATATCAAAAGACTCGATTATATGAGGCAACATCGGCAGGTTTAGGTTGTCCTGCAACTCTATCAACGCAGGATCAGCGTCCAAGCCAGCCTCAAGGTTTTTCTCAGCTAACTTTACAAGCGCAAGCTTATCTGCACGCCTAGGAATCGTGAGTGAAACAGGGGCTAGTCGTTTCCCTGAGAGGAACTCTTCTAGCGCCTTTTTCTCATCTACTCCCTGCCAGCAGGGCTTATTTAGAAGGATTTCTCGAGGTATTTGGTTTGTGGTGTAGAAGGCTTTGAGGAATTCTTGTTCAATCATTGGCTGCAAGTCAACACTAAATTCCTTTTTACCCAAAAGCACGCCTTTGCGAACACCCATCTGGACCGCCAGCATTTTCTCGCCTACCTGTCGAAACACCAAAACATCCTGGTCAAATCGGCGCTCGTTATCGACAATTTGACGTTCAGTCACGAGCCTAATCGAAGCAATTTGGTTGCGCAATTCTATGGCAGTTTCGTAATGTTGAGCTTTCGATGCTTCCTGCATTTTTCTGTTTAACTGCTCCAAAGTTGCCTGATAGTTACCACCCAAAAAGCTTCTAGCCTGACGTACTTGCTCAACGTAGTCTTCAGCGCTTATCTTACCAATGCATGGTGCGTTACAGAGGTGAATGTGATAATTCAAACAGGCCCGTTTATGCAGGGTCTTGCAGGTTCGAAGTTTAAAAACTTTAACTACTAAACGCTGAAGATCTTGACGAGTATACCCATCTGTATAGGGACCAAAAGATTCTAGTTTGCGTGATACCTTGCGGCTTGTTAAAATTCGAGGGTAGGTTTCTCTTGTGAGTGAAATGTAAGCGTAGGTTTTTGCATCTTTCAAATTTACATTGTATTTAGGCGTGTGCTGTTTGATCAGCTTGTTCTCGAGTAATAGCGCTTCGACTTCGTTGTTGACGATTACCCAGTCGATGTGGCGGATGCGTAGCACCAGCTGTCGAGTTTTGACTGGGTGATCGTTGCTCAAAAAATAGCTTTTTACCCTCGCCCGGAGGTTTTTGGCTTTGCCAACATAAAGGATTTCGCCTGCCTCGTCCTTGTAGATGTAAACACCGGGGGCAACTGGGATATCGCTACTCTTGAAGTCTTCTGGACCGCTTATTTGGATCATGCAGGCTGATTCACTGTCACCAAGGGTTCTTCATGTTTGTGGTTAAGTATCTTTTCCAAAAACATCCCTGTATACGAACGGCTGTTGTGCGCAATAGTTTCGGGTGTACCTTCTGCTAAGAGTTCACCACCTGCAGCGCCACCTTCAGGACCTAAGTCAACAAGGTAATCACAGCTCTTAATGACGTCGAGGTTGTGTTCAATGATGTAAACTGTGTTGCCATTATCAACTAGCCTATTCAACACTCGTATCAGGCGTTTAGTATCATCGAAATGTAAACCCGTTGTGGGTTCATCAAGCATGTAAACAACATGTCCCGACTTGTGTTTGCTTAGCTCGCGGGTGATTTTGATACGCTGACTCTCACCGCCTGATAGGGTTGTTGAGCTTTGTCCCAACTTAATGTAGCCTAAACCAACATCTAGCAGTGTCTGTAGTTTGCGAGCAACACGTGGTGTGTTTTCAAAGAATTTAGCTGCTTCTTCAACTGTCATGTCTAGAACTTCGGCGATGTTTTTGCCTTTATAGAGCACGTCAAGGGTCTCTTTGTTGTAGCGTTTGCCTTTGCATTCGCTGCATTGCACATACACATCTGGTAGGAAGTTCATTTCGATGCGGATTACGCCGTCGCCTTGGCAGTTTTCGCATCTACCGCCTTTGACGTTGAAGCTGAATCTGCCTTCCTTGTAGCCGCGGGCTTTGGCTTCTTTGGTTGAGGCGAATATATGGCGAATTTCGTCGAATAGTTTAGTGTAAGTTGCAGGGTTGCTGCGTGGGGTGCGTCCAATTGGGTCTTGATCGATAACTATCACGTTGCGAACAACGGAGGGTACATCGATTTCTTCGTGTTTGCCCACTTTGTCAACTTGTTCGCCAAACATCTGTTTAAGCGCTGGAATGACTGTTAGGTTCATCAGTGTACTTTTGCCTGAACCAGAGACACCTGTAACTCCGCATAGAACGCCTAAGGGCAATTTTAAGCTGAGTTTTTTGAGGTTGTTCTCTTTTGCACCCCTGATTGTGATGTAATCAACGGGTTTGCGCCGTTCACTGGGCACTTCAATTTTGAGTTCGCCTGAAAGATACTTGCCCGTGAGACTACGAAGGTTTTGCATAATTTCTTCAGGCGGACCTTCGGCAACAATGTGACCACCGTGCACTCCTGCACCGGGTCCCATATCAACAATATAGTCGGCGTGCCTCATCGTATCCTCGTCGTGCTCAACCACAATCAGTGTATTGCCTATGTCACGTAACCGGGCTAGAGTGCTGATGAGTTTAGCATTATCTCTTTGATGTAAACCGATGCTAGGCTCGTCGAGGATGTAGAGAACTCCCATAAGGTTGCTACCGATTTGTGTGGCGAGTCGAATGCGCTGGGCTTCTCCGCCTGAAAGAGTTTTGGCGGCTCGTGAAAGCGATAGATAACCTAAACCGACGTTTTTGAGGAATCCAAGACGTTCATTGATTTCTTTAAGCACCTGCTTGGCAATAGAGAGGTCTTTCTCGGTTAGCTTGGGCGGTAAGTCTCGGAAGAAATCAACGGATTCTTCTATGGAAAGGTCGGTTACATCAATGATGCTCTTGTCTAGGATTTGAACAGCAAGGACGACTGGCTGCAGTTTTTTGCCTTGACATGCGTTGCATGGTCTGGCTGTCATGAATTTTTCTATGTCCTCCTTGCGCCATTCACTCTCGGTTTGTCGGTATAGCCGCATTGTTTGGGGAATTACGCCTTCCCATCCATCCCGCATCCACATACTGGCGCCATTGGACCAATTACCGTTTATAGGTTCACGATCGCCGTATAGTAACACTTGAATCTGTTGTTCAGTAAAATCTTTAATTGGAGTAAAAACGTCAAAACCATGCTTCTTGCCAACCATCGCAAGCTGTTGCACGCGCCAGCTTAGGTCCATTTTGCCATAGACGGCAAGAGCGCCATCCATAATTGAGAGATTCTTGTCGGGGATGACTTTATCGGCGGTGACTTCGGTTATTTCGCCGAGTCCGTGGCAGACGGGGCAAGCTCCAAAAGGTGAGTTAAAGCTGAACATGCGGGGTTCGAGACTTTCAAACATAATTTCTGGATGGTTAGGGCACGCACCGAAAGTACTATACATCGTTGCGCCTTCGAAGCTTTCTAACTCTTTTTTCTTACTCGCATCTATGTCAGCAGCATCAATCACTATCATAGTACCCTTGCCTGTTTTTAGTGCGCTCTCCACGGCTTCGGCGATCCTTGAGCGCTCCTCATCAGAAATTGTTATTGTATCTATCACGGCTTCGATCCAGTGCTTCTCATAACGCACTAACTTGACCTCTTCTTTGATTGTGTCAGTTTCGTAGATTTTTTGGTCAACCCGAATCTTGGTGTAGCCTTCTTTTTTGAGGTCATCAAAAACTTGCTCGTGTGTACCTTTCATTCCTCGAATGATTGGCGCTAAGAAGACAAGAGTTTTGTCTTTTTCAGCCATGATCAAGCTGGTAATGTTTTCGGGGCTCTGCGGATGTATACTACTACCACATTTTGGACAATGATGAGTACCGATGCGTGCAAAGAGGAGCCTAAGATAATCGTAGATTTCGGTGACAGTACCAACTGTTGAGCGGGGATTCTTGCTTGTGCTCTTCTGTTCAATGCTGATAGCTGGCGATAAGCCCTCAATAGAATCCACGTCGGGTTTATCCATTAAACCCAAGAATTGGCGTGCGTATGCCGAGAGGCTCTCCACATATCTACGCTGTCCCTCTGCATAGATGGTGTCGAAAGCAAGTGTGGATTTCCCTGATCCAGAGAGCCCAGTTATAACAATCAACTTGTTTCGGGGCAACTCTAAATCGATATTCTTTAGGTTGTGCTCCCGTGCACCCTTGATCGAAATATTGTCACGCATTACTAATAGCTCCCTTCTCCGAATTTTTAGGTTCTAGGTTGTTTTCACTTGAGAGATTAGAACCTTATTGCAACAAATCCCTAAATTTTGGGTTGAATAACATCATTTTCCATCTTCCTAGCCAAGGCCTTCTGAAGCTCAGTTATTGTATCCCGAAGTTCGATGGCCTTCTCAAATTCCAACTTCTCAGCAGCCTCACGCATCTTCGCATCCAGCTCAATTATTTGGCGTTGGATATCAGATTTAGCGAGGTGCTTTGTTCCTTTGATAGTGCTCTCTTTGATCGTAACTGCCTTAACAATAGTTTTTGGAGTGATACCGTATTTTTCATTGTAACGTTTCTGGAAGTTGCGACGATACCAAGTGATTTCCATCGCACGTTTAATCGATTGAGTCTGCACATCAGCGTATAGGATAACTTTGCCATTGACGTTTCTTGCAGCCCTTCCAATGGTTTGGATAAGGCTACGTTCATCTCGTAAGAAGCCTTCTTTATCAGCGTCTAGAATGAATATGGAAGCAACTTCTGGAATATCTAAGCCCTCCCGTAACAAGTTAATTCCGACCAAGATGTCGAATTCGCCAACCCTCAACTGGCGAACAAGCTCAATGCGATCAAGACTTTCGATGTCACTATGCAAATAGCGGACCCGAAAACCCTCCTTAACTAGGTAATCAGTCAGGTCTTCAGCCATGCGCTTAGTTAAAGTGGTCACTAAGACTCGGTCGCCTCGTTGTATGGTTTTTTTTGCTTCTTGCATTAGGTGTTGCATTTGACCCTCGATCGGGTGCGTCTCTACTTCGGGGTCAAGAAGACCAGTTGGTCTTGTAATTAATTCGACTGGTGGGCCGCTCTTTTCAAGTTCATATTCTGCTGGAGTTGCTGAAGTAAAGAGTACACGACCCATTTTACTTTCAAATTCATCAAATTTCAGTGGCCGATTATCCAACGCGCTAGGCAACCTGAAGCCAAAATCCACAAGGTTTTTTTTGCGTGAATAGTCACCATTATACATACCTCTTGCCTGTGGTATTGTTTGGTGGCTTTCATCGATGATTAAGAGGAAATCCTTTGGAAAATAATCGATTAAGGTAAAAGGGGGCATTCCTGGTTTGCGTCCGTCGAAGTGGCGGCTATAGTTTTCCATGCCGGCGCAGAAGCCTACTTCGCGTATCATTTCGAGGTCGTAGTTTGTGCGTTGTTTTAGACGTTGGGCTTCGAGTGGCGGAAGCTCGGGTAATCTTGCTTCGAGTTCTTGCTGGATATGCACCAACGCGAGGGCATGTTTTTCTTCGGGGACAACGTACTGTCTTGCGGGGTAGAGCGTGATTTGGTCGAGGCTGTTTCTAACGTTGCCCGTGATTGCGTGAACTTCTTTTATCCTGCCGATAGTGTTTCCAGACAGCTCAACCCGTAATATGTCATTCTCGTAGGATGGAATAATGTCGATTGTATCACCTCTAACCCGAAACCTCCCAGGCTCAAGCACCATGTCATTTCGGTCGTACTGCATATCAACAAGAGACCGAATTATCTGCTGACGTTGTAGGCGTCTGCCGACTTCTAATTTCATTGCCATCGTGCGAAAGTCGTCAGGGTTACCTAAGCTGTAGATACAGCTAATTGATGCTACGATTATTGTGTCATTTCGGCTGACAATGCTTGATACAGCGTGCATACGCATCTTTTCAATCTCTTCATTGACATCAGAGTCCTTCTCAATGTACATGTCCTGAGCGGGCAGATACGACTCAGGCTGATAATAATCATAAAATGAAATGAAGAACTCAACTCTGTTGTGTGGGAAGAGTTCTTTTAATTCGCCATATAACTGTGCCGCTAAAGTCTTATTATGCGCTAAAATCAGAGTCGGTTTTTGGAGCTTGCTAATCACGTTTGCCATCACGAAGGTTTTGCCGCTGCCGGTTATTCCAAGAAGCGTCTGTTTATGTTGAGTTGAAAAGTTATTCACTAACTGCTCAACAGCAGATTCCTGCCCAGGAGAGATTTTGTATGGCGATACAAGCTCAAACTGCAATTAAATCACACAAACGACAAAATGACCCAGCCAACTGAATTAATAAGTTTTTGCACCCAACAAAGCAATTTCAGATTCACCTTTAAAGTGCAGAAATTATGAAGTCAGGCTTCCGCGCCACACTATTTGTCAACATTTTTTGCTTTTACCTTTATTCGATAGAACTGCCAACGTTTCAGAACAAAAGCAACCAACGTAGCCGCAAACAACCCGTTGAAAACAAGCAATATCGCTAAATTACCAAAATCAGTGCCCGACAAATTCGCATGTACTACACCGAAGAAGAGCGCTACATACATCAGTGCGTGGAACCATCGCCAGTAACGAAGCATCTTTCTGCGCAGTAACACCGCTACAAAAGCTACAAATATCAAAATTAAGGCAGGTCTTCCGCCGAAGTAGAGGAAGTCGTATAGTGAGTTAAGGTTGGGTACAAAGACGGTTAGGTTGAGGAAGCGGATCGATATAGTTAAGGGGTGCAGGGTTATGAGCACTAAACCCGCGGCTGCGAAGTAGTGGTGGATTCTGGTGAAGGGCTTCTTGAAAAACAGTGTTACCTCTCTGAGGAAAGCTGCCATGATGGTGGCGATACTTAGGGCGATGAAGCCGTTTAGGGCAAACAGGCGCATTGCCAGATTCCAGGGGTTGCTTGAATTCAAAGTGTAAGCAACTATGGAAACTGCTGCCCCGAAAAGCAGGATGACGCTAAAAAACGCTAACTCCTTTCGTAGAGACATACTATAAAAGGAGTAAGAGTGGGAATAAAACAGTTTCGAAATTAAGAGACAGTTAATTTGCCGAATTTACCGACGTTTAACTGGGTTTCGCCTTTGAAGCTGGTTACGTAGCCGTTTTCGATTTTAATGTTATCGCCCACGTTAACCTGCTCTATTTGTTCGTTCCAAAGCGTTAATTTTATGCTACCAGTTTCATCAGCTATCACAGCGTCGACTATTCGGTAGGTTTCATCCTTGTATCTTGATCGGACTTCTCGCGGATCGCCTTTTTCGACGACTTTAGCTTCGACGCTGACCCGCTTCATTCCATCGTTGAGGTCTTTTATATCAACCAATTTAATTCACTTCTACTGTTTGGCTAACGCTTTTCCTCTTTCAACGATATAAATCTTGCCACTGAGTACTCATGCAACAAAAAATAGTGAAGAAATGGGTATATTGATATTTTGAGTGTTAAGCAGTGCCAGTTACTAGGAAAAGCAACACCAAAATCGTTACACCAATGGCTATGCAGGAGATGGCGATTCTTTTCGGCAGTGAATATTCCGGTTTGATTTCTGCCAAACTTATAGTCATTAAAGCGCCCAACCAGACATATGAGATTGCGAATATACCTATGGATATGTAATTGAAGACTTCCGATGCTGCTTCCATTGATGCGTAGGCGTTTTGTGCATCAATAGGGAGTATGCTAACGGCTTGTGAGGGATAAGTTAGTACACCGTAGGGTGTAAAGCCTATACCTGTCCATAACTCGTATGGATAATAGATCATTGGAAGCGCAACAGTTGCAATCAGGCTAATTGCCGCGCGAATTACCATTACGATTAATGCGGAGCCAATAGCCACAAAGACAGGTTTCCAAATGACAGTTGCCTTTAGACCTTTGAGTACAAGATAGATAACTCCTGTTAAAGCTAGCCATGAGACCAAGAATTGTAGTGAGAATGCCTGCAAGATAGAGAAAATAACCATTGTGCCACCGTTTTCCGCTAATGACACGTAGTCTCCTCGGAAGTAGAGTGCACTGATGCGAATGGTTACGTTTGAGGCTTCAGGGTAGGTAAAGTCAAGTTTTAATGAGGTAATGTTGCTCCAGGTGGGGTTGCCAGTTTCTATCCAGTCTTCTGCGTTAGGTCCAATTGGTAAGGTTATGTTGTTCCATTGACCGATGAGAGTGCTATTGGAAACGGTTGAGGTTATGTCATATTGGTAGAAGTCTGTATCACCTAGTGAGTAGAGTGTTAATGTTGCACTTTGCGGTGTCGTTTGAGGTGAAACAATTTTCATTATTATACTTATGTTTTGGAAACCGGTTGCACTGCAATCAACGTTAAAGGCGTTCCCTATAGCCCCCGATATATTACGAGTATTTTCTGCCGTGAGCTGAAGACTACTATTGCCGTAGATATCTGAGAGATACCCGTACCCCGAGACGAATAAGGTAGAGTTAAAGTAATCGTTGCTATTAGACAGCAATACTTCCGGACTACTTTGCCAGTAACCTGAGGATGCGTTTGTTAATGTTTGAAAGAGCCCTGCTTGGGGTTCTGTTGTTTCAACATTAGTTTTTGAAAATTGAGTATACTGGAACCCAACCTGTAATGCCATAAACAAGATAAGAACAATTATTACGCCAAGATATTTTGGATTAGCAATAATTTCTTTGAATGCTTTCTTGGGTGCGTAGATGACTTCTGCAATGTCAGTTAGAACCAATCTAATTTTTCTCCTTTCCTATGTGAGAATTGTATGATGTTATTAAGTGTTTACTAGTATTGCCGAATAGCATCGACTACGTATAAACTGCAAATGAGAGCGAGAACTACAAGCGAATATTTAGTTGAATATTAAAAATAAGTTGCATCAAAACCCTTTAGTCACTTGGCTATTGTCGCAGCCTATGCATTGTTTTTTGTGCAGACACAACTCATCTGTAAAGGGGCAGATCAAGAAAATCTTTGGCAGATAGGCGTTTAACGCCTCATTTACTACTAAATCAAAGTCTAGATCAGCACTCTCTATAATAGAGCGAATTTCCCCTGTATTTAATGCTCTAACAAAGTTACTTTTCGTAAATGTTATCCTCCATACCTAATATATTCAATCGTAAGAATGCAAACATTTACTTAAAACAGATATTCCCATATTTGTAATATACTGAAAAAATGTTGAAACAAGAAAACGCTACATACCCAGTTTTAGTCGCCTATAGGTAGTATAGTCAACGTATTCCACGAATGGATTCTCAGCGAAGAATTTAACATTAATCTTCTGGCGTTTCCGTTTGTCAAGGAGTTGGCTTGTCGTTCTTAGTAGGTATGCGTCGCTTCCAGCGCCCGAACCGTAACTTGCAACCAAAATTTGTTCATCCGGTTTTGCTATGTCTAGGGTAGCCGCTAAACCAACTGGAGAGGCACCTGAGTAAGTATTGCCGAACTTGTTAATCAACAAAGAAGGCATATATTGCTCGTCCTTGAAGCCTAACTCCTTAGCGATTCTGACTGGGAACGTTGGGTTAGGCTGATGAGGAACAAAGTAGTTGATGTCTGACGCTTTCATGTTTAGGCGTTCCATTAGTGTACAAGCTGATTTTCGGACATGCTTAAAGTATGCTGGGTCACCAGTGAATCGCCCACCATGCATTGGATATGGTTCACCATCCCGTCTCCAGAAATCGGGTGTATCTGAAGTGCAACTGTACCAACCTTCAACTTCGGCTATGACGTCTTGTTTACCAAAGATGAAAGCAGCGCCACCGTATCCGACAAATGTGTCGAGTTCACCGCCGGGGCAGCCTCTTGGAGCCGCTTGGGAATTGTCAGCACCGATTACCATGGCATACTTTATGCCTGAACGTGAATAGCTAACTAAAGCTGACGCGTCTTTGAACATGCTGGTACCGGCTTTACAAGCAAATTCAGTGTCCACGGCATCCACGCCTTGCAGGTCACCGTCTTCTTCGCCCAGTTTGAGAACCTGAGCTACTTTAGATGCTATCGGCTTAACTGCATAGGGATTTGATTCGGAACCAACATAGACCTTGCCGACCCATCTACTATCAAGACCAGAATGGATAAGTGCCAGTTTTCCTGCTTCCACAGCAGCTGTAACTGAATCCTCATCGATAAAGGGTACTGCGCGTTCCAATCCGTCCTCTTTGATGCGGAAGCGTGACGTATAAGCTCCATAACCAACTATACCTGGCAATTCGTACTCTTTACTTGGTTGGATTATTGTGTATTCTTGGTGAGGGTAGTATTCGTCAGCAAGCGTGAAAGCCAATGAGATCGTTGGAAGAACGTCGGCTTTGCCCACTGAGTAACGCCGACGGAATCGCGGGATAACTTCTCTACCCTCAAGGCTTGGTGGGTCAACTTCGGCACCATCGCAAATTAATTGATCCGTTATTCTTGCTGGAACACGGATTTTGCCACCATGGAATGTAACTATGCCATACATGAAGCTGGAGAGTTTTGAGAATTTGTTAGTTGGCTCACTAATGTAAGTACAGAGTTCAAGTTTGCCTTTGTCGTAGAAAAGGTCAATGGAATCCATTTTGCCATAGCTTTTTCGGCCGCAGTTGCTGCAGTAGTCTCGGACTTCAAAGTATTCTTTGCCGCAACATTGGCATCTGCTTGCTTTTAGTCTATCACCTAAGTATGATACACGTCTCTCTATTGGTTCACTACTCATTGAGGTCTCTCTCCTAAGATTGTAACGTATGCTTTAGTTCCAAAGCCCTCAAACTCAACCACTCCACCATGCCGTAGTCCACCTGAGACGTTGACTTGTCTATCGCCTGCTTCGCCGCGTAATTGCCTATAAACTTCATACACCTGTGCCCCACCCGTAGCACCAAGGGGGTTGCCGTCAGCTTTTAAACCGCCATCTGTATTAACGTAAATTTCTTTGCCGCCCATTGAATATGAAACAGAATTGTTTACATGGCTTTCATAGATACTTTTCCAAGCTGTCCCAGATGGACAAAAGCCTATATCTTCGAGTGCAACCATCTCCATTACAGTCGATTGGTCGTTAACTTCGATAACCTGCAAATCAGATGGAGAAACATTAGACATTTTAGAAGCGTTCTTCATTGCAAGTTCCGCTGCAAGAAAACGAGAGAGGTCACCTCTTGCAGGGTAGTTAAGATAATCAGTGGCTGCCCCACATGCTAAAACGTAGACTGGCCGGTTAGTCATTTTGTTGGCAACAGTCTCGCTAGTGAGAATAATTGCTGAAGCTCCATCTGATATGGGAGCAAAATCGTAGAGCCCCAATGGTTTATGGGCAGATTTTCGGGCATTAATGACTTGATCTACAGTGATTCTTCGTTGATATTGGGCATATTTGTTTTTAGTGGCATTGGCGTGATTTTTCACTGACACTTGCGCCAGAGCGATGTTTAGTTTTTCGAGGTCTTGTCCTGTTATGCCGTGTTTTCTTATGTATGCTCTTAGCATGAGTTCGTGGTTTGATTCAGGGGTTCCACCTGCATAGTAGCTCCAAGGGTCATCTAGGAGCATAAGGTCGTCTCGGATTTTGTCCCAGCGGTCAGTCATTTTTTCTATGCCGCCGACAAGCACCTTATCATATACGCCCGCCTGAATGGCATGACAGGCAGTAGATAAGGCGGCACTAAAGGAACGGGTAACCTCCATTGGTACATGGAGCTCGGTTAGTTCTGAGAGGAACCCTTCTTCGAGTCCAAGCTTGTTAGTGATAGGTAAGAAGCAGTCGGACATGTAACAGGCCTGTAGGTCTTTGCGTTCCATGTTACATTCTTTTGAGGCGGCAAGCCAAGCTTCTTCTATGAGCTTTTCTGGTTCTTTGCCGTAGTGCTCACCAAACTTGGTTCTGCCGACAGCAACGATCGCTGGTCGGTTTTGCATACTTTGCTCCCCTGTTCAGTAACCTTAAAGGTTTTTCAAAACGACTATTAAGTGTTTGCCATAATCCAAGAGAAATGGTAAACGCGCTAATATGTCCATAAAACAGGTACTCCATGGAAAAATGGTAAACTGAATGAAGATTAATACGGCATCTCGCAAAGGGCTCTGGAGTTAAACAGTTGTAGCGTTGATTTCATTTTTAGTTATTTGTAGCTTTAAAGTTTCAGTGAGAAGTTGAAGCTTTTGGCTCAACTCCACAGGGTAGGCAGCAGCATCAGTCAAGACCTTGTACTTCTCGGGGAGGGCGGATAGGTTTTCTTGAGCTGTTTTACGGATTTCTTGAAGCGTCGGCAATTCATGGGTGAGTTTACCTTTATCCATGACTTTCACAAGTAACGGCGTCCCTTCTGAGACCTCATCACATAATTTTATTACGTCTTTTTTGAAGCAGCCATCTTCACTCTTGAAGCGGTATACTTGTTTTCTGCCAGGCAATGTGATTTTGTCTCTACTTAGCTTCATTATTGGCGTAAATTTACCGTCGGGTGTTTGTGTTTCACAGAGTTTGTAGATGCCATCAAGGTAGGGTCTGTCAGCGCTGGTCCCCATTTTTGTGCCGACACCAAAGGCGTCAATTGGCGCGTCTGAATTTAGTAGCGCCTCTATCTTGTATTCGTCTAAGTCTCCGCTGGCAAATATTTTGATGTACTGTAGACCTTGTTTATCAAGGATTTTTCGTACTTTATTGCTCGTTTTAGCTAAGTCGCCGCTATCGAGCCGGACACCACCTAAACGGAAATCCTTTGCCTGTAGTTCTTTGGCAACAATCGCTGCTTTTTCTGCGCCCGCAATATCGTCGTAGGTATCGATAAGTAATGTGGATTTGTCTGGGAATGTTTTTGTAAACGCTCTAAAGGCGTCGATTTCTTTTGGATATGACATTATAAATGAGTGCGCCATAGTGCCAAAAACTGGGATACCATATGCCATGCCGGCTAGAACATTGCTTGTACCTTGGCAGCCTGCAATGTAGCTTGATCGTGCAACTTTCATGCCTCCATCTATGCCTGGTTCGCGTCTTAAACCGAATTCAATGACGGCTTTACCTTTTGAAGCATATACTACTCTTGATGCTTTGGAGGCTATCATGGTCTGTAGGTTAATCGAGTTCAACAAGAAGGTTTCAACGAGTTGGGCTTCAATTATGGGAGCTGTTATTCGGATTAGCGGTTCATTAGGAAATGTTGCGGTGCCCTCGGGAACTGCCCATACTTCTCCGGTAAATTTGAAGTCTCGCAGGTAGATAAGGAAGTCTTCCTTGAAACCCTGCTTTCTGAGAAAATTAAGATGTTCTTCTGTGAATTTTATAGCTTGTAAGTACTGCAGGGCTTCTTCTAGGCCAGCAAAGAGGAAGTAGGCGCGATTCTCAGGAAGCCTCCTAATGAAGAGATCAAACGTTGCAGTCTCAAAATTTTGGTTGTCAAAGTAGGCGGCGCACATTGTGAGTTCATAGTAATCGGTGAAGAGGCTCATGTTTTCCTCTTTTAGGTAACCTAGAAACTGTTTCATGGGTTTAGTAGAGTTGGGGTTTACGATTTAATTCTTTCTAGCGCATCTGTGGTTGTCGGTAGATACGTGTAGTTTTTTTCGGTGTTCTAATGCGTAGATTTAAATTGCGAACTTACAGAATGAGAAGATCGATTGCTATGCCGCTAATGTACCCTGTAAAACACGTCTACAGAAACTGGAAATTGTTCGCTGCGCTCCTAATCGGTGTAACTTTAGCAGCAACATTCTTCACGGGTATATGGATAAAAACCGACTTAGCCGCAGAACAATCACTTGACAAGCAGATCAGTTCCGTCTTAACCGACATGGAATTCCAGGCAAGTCTCAACAAGACCAACCTGCCCTTAGCGCTAAGAGACATAAAAGGAATCGAAGGCGTCAAAACCGTTGATATAGTAGCAAGGTTCTATTCGCCTGTTGGGGTACCGCGCGGTAACTACACTAACTGCATTTATTCTCAGATGGCAGCTTTTCCCGACGACTCAAGGATTTATGGTGAGTGGACAAATAAACCGATAGGCGATATACCTGAAAACTACACTTATCTTGTTACAGGCTCCCAGTTGGCGCAGAGGGTTTCTATCGGCGACAACCTCACAACCATGTTTACTTTTCCCCAGCCGAAGTACTACAACCAAAGCACATTTTATGTTAATTTGACTGTGGCTGGGTTTGCAGAGTTAACCGACAACGGCTACGCATACGTCTCAGGCAATAACTTCATAGTTTTTGATTCCTCAGCCTGGTCAAATCCCTACAGTGGTTACCGAGCTGATTTGATGATTGTCGGCTGGGATAGCACGTTTATGAAACTCTGGAACTCTACTAAGGACAGCAGCAGCACAGTGGAGATGACGTTTTCAATCGGCGTAGACCGAGAGAACCTCATCAGCCCCTGGAACATCCAAGCCTCGGTTGAGAAAGTAAACCAGATTTCAGATAAAATCCAAAATCAAATCCTCGGCAAGTACCTGTCCTATGGCTGGGTAAACAACATGCTCAGCAATACACTGTCAAGTTTCCAATACAGCTTCAGTAGTATGGTAATTAACTTCTTTATGGTTTGCGCGCCGATTTTCTTTGTTGCTTGGTATCTTGGTGCTACAGTTTCTGATGTGTCTTTTAATATTCGAAGAAGAGAAATCGGTCTCCTGTCTACTAAGGGGCTTTCAAGCGGACAAATACAGCGCATGTTTCTAACTGAAGCCATCGTGATAGGCGCTGTTGGAGGCGTGTTGGGGGTGGTCGGCGGCTTAATATTAAACCAGTATTACGCTGGAAAAGTAGACTTAAACAGCCTCTTCACGTCCCAAATGTTTAGCCCCACAATTATGGTGGTTACTATCATATTCGGAATCATCCTTTCACTGACGGCAGTGTTTTGGTCTTCACGCAAAGCCGCAAGGATACCTGCGGTTGATGCACTCAGAGATTACATGCCCACAGACGATAGACCCCGACGCAGAATAATCCCAATTGTGGCGCTCATCTTGGGCAGCTACAAAATCGCTGTGTATCTTCTGGGCCTAAACATGCAACAGTTAATCTATCAGTGGAGTTACTCAAGCGGAAACATATTGTTAACCTACCTTGCCTCGCCTTTAGTGCTGTTTGATGGAGCGATGACTTTCATCGGCCCAATTCTATTCTTCTGGGGACTCACAAAACTGGTTATCCGAGACTCCACCAAATTCCAAGCGGCGGCATCCAAGATTTCCTCAATAATGGGCGACTTAGGCGCTTTAGCTGCGAAGAACGTTAGGAGAAACCCCGCCCGCTTAGCAGCTATAGCCTTCTTGATTTCCTTAATAATTGGGCTTAGCGTGCAGGTTACGGGGCAGATAGCCAGTCAAGAAGACTACATAGTAAGAAACGTCCATAACAGCGTTGGTGCTGAGGTAACAGTTAACGTGGTCAACAGTTCCAGAGGGCAAGAAATCCTCAAAAACATCACCCAAACCGTTTCAGGCATCAGAAACGCGAGTATAGAAAGCCAGCTTTCAGCTACGTTGAGCGAGAAATATGGGTCAATGACACTAAAAACCATACAGCCACAGGCGTGGGGTGTCTCAGCTTACTATGACGAGGGCTGGTACAGTGGCGGCCCCACTTTGGAGCAGATGCTAATTGACCTCAGAAAAAGCAACAACACCATTATACTTGAAAGAAGCATCGCCAAACAGTACGGCTTCAACCTCTACGACACTATAACAGTTGACTTCGCCTCATGCGCAAGGCAACTACGAATCGTGGGCTTCTTTGGCCCTGAACCTCAAGATACCAGTAACAGAGGAGGAATCTACATAAACTCAGGTCCTGTTCCAATTCAATCGGATTATTTCTACTCGTCATTCTATTCTTATGTGCCGAGAGATCTCTTCAATATGACTGAAGGCAGCGACATATACACCCTAGAGAACTGGAGCACAAAAATCCTAATTAGCCTTAACTCAGGCGTTAACGGAAGCGAAGTGGCGAACCAAATTCGAGACCTCAACTTGGAGATTTACGGCGTAGACTCCTTTGACGAGCAGTGGCGACGCTCTCTGGAGATGGAGAACCTCAGCACTTACAGCAGCATTCAAGTTCTCGACGTTCAAAGCTTCGGCCTTATATTCGCAGTACTCTCTGCATCGGTGGGAACAGCTCTCATCGCCGTAGTCAGCCTCAAAGAGCGCAGTAGAGAAGCGACATTGATGAGCGTTCGAGGATTATCCTACCGACAGCTGGTGTGGATGTTCGTAACGGAAAGCATGGCGATAATCACCTTCGCGGTGATCTTAGGCATCATAGTAGGCGTTATAATAGTGTATGGCAACGTAGCGACAGCCAACTCCGCAATCAGCAGCTACAGCCTCGTCACGCAACGCATAATCTTCCCAGCCGACGCCTTAGCAACGATAGGCACCTACGTCGCCCTAATATATGCCTCCACAATCGGGGCAATTATAGTCATGACCAGCCAATATGTAACTAAACTTGAAAAGATGGTTAGAGCAAGATGAGCGGACTAAATGTAAAAGTTAGAGACCTAGTAAAAATCCATCATACAGGAAAAATCGAAGTACAAGCGCTAAGGGGATTAAACCTGGATATATCCTCAGGCGAACTTGTCTCAATTATAGGCCCTAGCGGAAGCGGCAAATCAACTTTGCTAAACATCATCGGTGGCCTAGACAAAGCCACCGCGGGCACCGTTAGCGTCGGCGAAAAAATCGTCACCTCACTCTCAGTACGGCAACTAGTTGATTATAGAAGAAAAATGGTTGGTCACATCTTTCAAAACCTCAACTTGATCCCAACTCTCTCAGCGCAAGAAAATATCGAGTTCTCCATGGTTGCCTCAGGCGTCAAACGAGGCAAACGCAAAGAACGGGTACAGGAACTACTCAAAACAGTTGGCTTAGAAGCCCGCGCCCACCACAAACCTGAAGAACTCAGCGGCGGTGAACAACAGAGAATCGCAATCGCATCAGCCTTAGCTAACGACGCCCCAGTTCTATTAGCCGATGAACCCACAGGCGAACTCGATACCGCAAACGCACGCATAATAGCTGAACACCTAGTAAAAATTAACCGAGACCTCGGCAAAACAATCATAATGGTCACGCACGATCCAAGCGTTGCTCGCGTCTCCAACCGAATCCTACGCATAGAAGACGGCGTGATCAAAACAGCATTAGCCCCATCAGAAGTCATCATGCAAGAAAAAGCTCACTCCTACGTAGATCAAATAAAAGCGCGAATAATAGAAATCAAAGATCAAATGCTCCAGTTAGATAGCGATTTTAGAACAGAAAAAATAGATGGCGACGAATATATGCAAAAACGACTAACCTTAAAACAAGTGCAAGATAGCCTCAAAGAAGAATGCTCCCGCATGGGAGTCATCCCCCCATAGTTTTTTGGGTAACTATCTTTCTATCGAAATTTTACTAACGCCCGCTTCTTTCTCCAAAATAATCACATGGTCACCTTTAGCCGCGAATGCTTCACTGTGAGTTACTGCGATTATTTGTTCTATTGCTTTAAATCGACTGATTGCCTCGGCTAAGCGTTCGATGCTACCGTCTTCGCTACCCAAGTTTTCCGTGGGTTCATCAAGCATCAACATACTCAATCCATGGCCAGTTCGGGACTGCATTATCAATTGTCCCAATCCTAAACGGTAAGCAAAAGCCAACAATGTACGCTCACCACCTGAGAGGTTACTGACTTCGCGGTCAACCCCCGCCTCGCTTCTAATATAGGGTGTATAAGTTTCATCGATAATGACGTTTAGCATGGGTGTTTCTTGGCCGACCAGGCTGTCGAGAACCTGCTGGACAAAGTTGCGTAGAATTTTCACAAACTCGCTTCGCAGTTTGGGCTGGATACTACGATAGGCGTCACGTATAGCACTTAGAATTTCTATGGTTTTTCGGATTTTTTCAATGCGTTCAAGTTTTTCTTGGGCAAGGTTAATGCGATCTTTAATTGCGTCCAAGCGTAGGGCTATATCTTTTTTGCGATTCTCTTTAGTACGCAAGTCTGATTCAACTGCGTAGTATTGCTTGAGCGAATGCTCTTTTTTATCCTTAGAAGTTTGTAACTCAGATAAGTCAAATCTTTTGATCTCAAACTGCAATCCCTCAAGCTCAGCGTTCTGTTCAACCTCAAGTTTCTCTTGTGCTTCAAGCTCTGCTGAGAGCTTCTTAAGGTTAATCTCTTCCTCTTCAATTCTCGGTTTTAAGTCTGCGCTACGTGTTAAACAGGTTTGAAGATTAGAAAAAGCTTCAGAGGCTACAGCTTTTGTTTTCTGCAAAGATGCAATCTCTAGCCGGAGGTGATTGGTAGTTTTTTCGCGTTCAGCATTCTCGTGTTCGATGCTGTGAATCAGATCAGTCATATATTCGCCCGATAATTCTTGGCTACAGAGGGGACACTTGCTTTCTTTGCCCAAAGATAGCAGTCGCTTCTGGTCCTGCTGCATGCTTCGAGTGGTGGCTTCTTGCTCAGCTTTCATACTGCTGATTCTGTCATCAAACCCTGTCAAGCAAGTACTTAATTGATCAAAAGATTGGTTCACAGGCAACCCCGTAAGTTCCAGTTTGCTTAAACAGACTTTCATTTGCGAATCTAGTGAGACTTGGCGTTGCAGCAGGTTTTCTATGATTGTTTTTTTTCCTTCAATGCGTTCTGTGATTGAAGCAAGATTTTTTGTCGTGTTGACTATGTTAGCCTTTAAACGTGCTTCTTTTTGTTTAAGTTCTTCTATTGCGAGTTTTTTCTCTTCTAAACGCTTTAGTCGCAAATCAGCTTCTTCAAGTGCCCGTTTAGCTATGGCGAGTTTCTGTGCTGAATTCTCTAAATCAATCTCTAAGAGCGTGAATTCTTCGGTTGCTCTGTTATATTCGCCGCTAAGCTTCTCTAAACCGTTAACGTCGGGGTCTTTCTCGTAAATTCGCTTCTCTGTTTCATAGTCTCGCTGATACTGAGCGATATTGCTCCATGCAACCTCATAATCTGATAAACCAAAAAGTTCATCCAGACGGCGTTGCCTGTCTCGGGGAGCCGCATCTAAGAGTTCCTTTAGGTGCTCCTGCCTAAACCAGACGATTTCACGGTATAAATCCTTGTCCAAACCCGTAATTGCTTTAAACTGCTCTGCTATAGCTTCAGTTTTCATGCTCGCAATGAGTTTTTCGTCTTCGTAGAGTTTTAGCTGCTCTAAGTCTTGATTGATGCCTTTGCCTTTACGTTTTAAGCCTCGGGTGAGCTTGTAGGTCTTGCCGTTCTGGCTAAACTGAACGGTAACTATGCACCAGTCAGCGCCTTCACGCAGCAAATACTCAAAACTTCGACCTACGGCATCGCCGAAAAACGCGAAATCAACGGCATAAAGGACACTGGATTTGCCACATCCCACTCCGCCTACAACACAGTTGAACCCATGAGTAAAGGGTACAGTAGATTTGAGGTGGCTACGGATGTTTTCTAGCACGACGACGTCTATTTTCATTTAGTCAGCTCCTCGACGGTCTGCTTGACTTTTTCGTCTTGCTTTCGTGCTAACGGTTCAATTAATCCAACTGCAGCTTGTGCGATTTTTGGGGCTTCCTCTTTGCCATATCGGTCAACGAAAATCTGCACAAAATACTCGAACGCCTTGGTTTTTATATCCTTAAAGTCTCCTTCAAAAATAGAGCGAACAATTTCATCTGAGACAGCTGTCTCCTTTAGCTGCACAATTGGATGAACAAGGAGCGCCTTTTGGGCTGCGCTTCGAATTTTTGGCACGTTAACTTCTGTACGACTGGCTTCCGCAGGCAAGGTTCCTTTCAAAACAGGAATAATTATTGCATCTTGTTCGTCAACGTCTTTAACCATCTGTACCGCGTGCTCAGTAATTTTTGCTGAAGCCATACCAGTGAAGTCATATTCTACTATGACAAATCTGCGCGGTGAAGTCAACTCTATAATTTCAGGGTGAACTTGACCTTTTTCATCAACTTTTATGTGGTAGAAGCCTTTTGTGATTTTGGCTTCATCGTACCCCACAGTTTCTGTGCAACCACTATAAACTAAAATGCCATCCTTGAATTTGCCAAGGTAGCGTTCATGAACATGCCCAGCTGCGTAATAACAGAAGCCCTCAGGCAACTCAGTTGGTAATATTTCTGCTTCAATATACGGAGGCTTAACTTCTGGTAAATCCAAGGCCCCGTGAAAAACGAAAATGTTGGCGACTCCAGCTTTGGGTGTCGGTGGATTTTCAGCCATGAATTTGGGGAGGGCTTCCTGTGTTTTGTGCCTGTTGTGATAGTTTGGGATACCATAGACGTAGCAACAATCAGGTTTAGCCCAGCGTGCGCCTCGGTGTCTTGGTAGATGAATAATTAATCCTGCGCTGTCAAGAGGATAAAGGATTGTGCTCGTTATAGTGTTGGGGGCAGAGTCGTGTGAACCGTCCACTGTTAAGACAGGTATACCTGCGTCCTTTAGGCGCTTAAAACTCCGAATCGTATTTTCTAAGGTATGATTGGAGGGCCTAGCTTGATGGAAGAGGTCACCTGCGATGATCATGAAGTCAGGTTTTAACTCGATTGTTTTATCAACAAGTTCACTAAAGGCGTTGTCGAAGTCTTGCCTTCTAGCTTCTAAACCATACTGAGTATAGCCTAAGTGCAGGTCCGAAGCGTGGACAAAACTGAAAGCTCTCAAACCCTCTCTCTTCTTAATGTTTATTGAGTTAGAGTTTGCAGTGGCAAGTTTTAAGCCTTTAGCATATAAGGGTAAAAGAGCCCGACAACACCTTCAGACGTCTTAGACTGTTTTTGTTCCAGCAACAATAACCAAGTTGACACAGGAGAGGTATGTACCTTGGGTCGTTTTCTCCGTCAACTCCCTTTTCCAGTGGTCCACCTCTTTTTGTGTTTCCACGCCGCTTTTCAGGGCTTCATTGGGTAACCACTCGCAGACTTATGTTCCTTGACTATTTTCGTGAGGTACTCGGCGTTGACAAAGCCCTTGTTTTCTTCTGCGTCAGTCATACTTCCATATCAACCCTTTTTGTGGCAAGTTATAATTAACCCATCTGACCTACCAATCGTTGGTGGTTCTATGCCTTTCACGCCCTATCATCTAGGTCCAGCCCTGGTGGCGGGTTTGCCGCTTAGAAGATACCTTCATGCGCCGACATTCATATTAGGCAATTTGGTGTTGGATTTGGAAGGATTTACAGTTATCTTATTTGGGCTTAGCTATCCTCTACATGGCTATCTGCATACTGTTCTTTTTGCGGTTGTAGTCGGTTTGCTACTAGGCATAGCAATGTATGCATTAGAAAAACCTATGCAAGCCTTCTACAAAAAAATCCAACTTGAAAACAGCAATGCACTAAAGCTTCCAAGCTTCCTCTTGGCAGGCGTTCTTGGGTCAGTTCTGCATGTTTTATTTGATGCTTTTCTATACTCAGAAATGCAGCCGTTCTTTCCCTTGACCTTAAACCCACTACTGAATTTTGGCGTTCCGATATCGAGTGTTTGCCCTTTTTGCGCTTGGCTTGGCATCATCGGTCTTCTATTCTGGGGTACCTTGTTTGTATATTCAGTGTATAAATCGCGCAAAGATAGCTCTAACTTTAGAAACTAAATGAATAACCACTACTATGATACTTAGCAATATTATTGGACAAAATTTTGATTTTTTTGGCGTAAAAATATAAGATACCCAATGCATTTAACTGAAAAAGGCGCCAGACACAATGAAATGCCAAGCATGCATGCAAGATGTCCAGTTGCCATTCACTTGCCCTTATTGCGGTGGACAATTCTGTAGCGTGCACCGCCTGCCGGAGAACCATTCATGCGCTAGAATCGGCAATGCCCGTGCTCAAAAGCAAGCGCAGGTAATGACGCCTCAATCCTATAATTCTTATAATTATAGTTACGTGTTCGGTCAGCAACCTAAGCGGCAATACCACATCCGTTGGAGTCAAAAAGAAGTAAAACACATAGGCATCGCCGCCGCCCTTGTGATAGGTATCGGCTTCTCGATCGGAGTATATGGAAACCTTTCTGGAAGTTTCTGGCCACGGTGGACATGGGATATAATAGCTGTTTTTGCAGTCATAATGACCGCGTCTTTTCTGATCCATGAAATCGCCCACAAGGTTATGGCTCAAAAAAGCGGTATGTGGGCAGAATTCCGCCTCACAACATGGGGTGCATTGCTTACTCTTTTTTCCGTATTTTTGCCTTTCAAAATGATTGCACCAGGCGCTATGATGATTGGAGGACAAACGCCGTCAGCTAAGAACTATTTAAAAATCTCAATCGCTGGAGTGATAACAAACATGATTTTCGGTGTTACATTTCTTTTTTTAACTTTTGCTTTGCCGGTGAGCGCGTATTCGGGTATGTTGATTTTCTCAGCCTACATTAATTCCTTTATGGCACTCTTTAATTTGATTCCATTCGGCGTGTTGGACGGTTACAAAATCTTTAGCATTAACAAATTAGTTTGGGTGTTGGCGTTTATTCCTAGCGTCGCTCTTTCAGTGATAACTTATCTATTATTGTAGAAAAGAAAATAAAAAGAGCATTTACTCTGCTGCTGTGTTATAGTAGCCTTTGTCGACCTTAACGAAAATCAATGGACCGCGGCTTTGTGCCATCTCGCGAGCTCTTCGCAATGTATTATTGAGCGTAGCAAATATTCTTTCTGTGTCTTCTAGGTTTCTTACGCTCTTTTCTCCAAGCTCGAGTTTAAGAAGGTTTTCTGCTAGAATTTCTGTACCACAAATTTCCCCGTTCTTTATGAGCGTTGCAATTACAACCTCTTGGAGTTCCTGTTTTCGCTCTATTTTGTTCCATAGTGGTTCTGAGTTTGTGATTGTTTTTGCCATTTTGTTCCATTTGTTAGCGTTCTGATTGCCTATGAGTAGTTGTACTCGTTGTTTCCATTTCTTGAACCAAATGTTGCACCAAACCGTTAAAAATGAGTCTAATTCATCAGCGTTTTCTTTGTACAGCGCTTCTAGTTTCTCTACAATCTCGCACTGGTTTGCCTCTTTCCCTATCAAGTTCCAGTGGAATTTCAGGTAATTTGTGAAATCTTGACATGCAACTTGCAAGACTTTGCGATCCGACCCCATTATATCTAAGGCAGGATCCGCATCCTTAAGTTTCTCCCCTATCATTATCTCTACGAAGTTCATTATGATTCCCGCTCGAAGCCCTCTCCATATTCAGTATTGAATGAAGTTACAATTAAACTTTATTTTAATCCAATGATATAACTGCCTCAGACGGATTCAAGCAATATTCCAAATTTCGATATACAAAAAATACTATTCTATGTAAGTTGGAAGTGCTGTAAGATCGGATAACACTAAATTGGGGCATTCCTTCTCAAGTTCATCTCGTCCGTATAGACCTGAGAGTACTGCGACGGTTTTTGCACCTGCCGCTTTTCCTGCCCTCATGTCGAGAATTGAATCTCCAGCCATAATACAGTCGCGCATATCAAGCCCTAATACTTCAACACAACGAATCAGGGCTTCAGGAGAAGGTTTGGGTTCTGATATATCCAAAGATGTCACGATATGGCTGAAATATTGAGATACACCAAGATAATCTAGTTCTTTTTGGATAACTTGGTTGGAAACATATCGGATAGTGATCAAGGCAAGTTTTGATTTTTTTGAAAGCGTCTCCAGGGCAGAAGCCATATTCGGCAATAGTTTAGCTTTCTTCTCAGTTATTGCGTGATAAACCTGAAGGTAGATAGGGAGAAACTTTTGTGTACAGTCCTCTGTGATATCGTCAATTGAGAGACGTTGTTCTATTCGTTTTGGAATTTCAAGAAGGAGTTTTTTTTCAGGTGCAGGTTTTCCTATAGCTTGGAACGCTATTTCTGCTGCTTTAATGTAAGCGTCTGTTGAATCCACAATTGTACCGTCTAGATCCAAGAATACGCCTTTTGCTTTAAACTGATTGGGCTGCATTGTTTTCTGGTTTTTGAAGATTGTCTTATTTCATAAATGTTTCCTATGAATTATGAAAAACTGGTATTGTTGGACTTCATAATTTTTAATCAAAAATTGGGCAAACTTCAAAAGCAACACCTCAGACACTGATATGTCAATGGTACCTGTTCTGAATGTTAATTGGCAAAGCCCACCAACCGATTATTCCTTTAGCGAACGCGATGCAGACGTGTTGTCGCTAATTGAAACGGAAGACTTAGCTACATTCACGTTCGATGGGCTAAAGCGCAGAACAGGTCTGCACTCTGAGACACTCTCGCGCATTTTGAGCCGACTTGAAGATGAAGGCATAATAAAAAAGGAACATGAAGGATATAGGGTAAACCCTAAAATTACAGAACTAAAACTCCATCAACCACGAACTGAGGTATCTGCTACGCCACTTATACAGACTTTTTTGCCCTCAGATCTTATGACTCAACAACTAGTTATGTCTCTTAGGGGCAAATGGTTTGGCTTGCTTCGCTGGCTAGGCATGTCAGAAAATCACCAAGGCGTTACTCTAAAATGGATAACTGAAGACGGCGGAATGCAAATCTCAGCTAATATACAGGGCACAGCGCTAAGTATAGAATCGAAATTTTTAACCAGCAATGACTTAAATCGTGCATTGAAAGCATCCTATCAACTGATGTCGCTTATTGGTAAACTCTGCATAAGCACGCAAGCCACTATACCGGTCATAGCGCGGCATGTGGGTTTCTTGGGCGACTTCCATATGCCTACCTAAGTAAATGATAAATTCTTTAAGGAGGAACAATAACATCGCCTCTTTAATTTTTTTGGAATAATTTTTTATTCAATTTAAAAAAGTCTGATTATTTTAATTAGAATCATCCTTATCAAATGCTCTAATCTTAATCTATTCAACGTATGGCGATTAATTTTTTTCCCGTAATTCATAAGTATTAAATATAAAGTGCCGTTAAAGGTAGCTATCAATTCTTAAGGAGAAGAAAAAATGCAAAAAAAGAAAAATTTTATAACAGTGATAATTTTAGCGATGATACTTTCAGTTCCAATGATGATACAACTATCTGCAATAGCACCTGCATCAGCAGCAGAAGACATGCCAGTTTACCTCAAAGTTCACGCTGAACCAAACCCAGTAGGCGTCGGTCAACCTGTTTACATCAGCCTGTTCTTTACCAAACCAATACCAGTAGTAGGCGCATTTGGCGGAGCAACCCTCTACACAGGCTTAACTCTAAATCTTGTTAAGCCAGACGGCACCAACCAAACACTTGGTCCATATGTTAGTGATACTACGGGTGGTGTTGGTGGAATTGAATTTACCCCCGAAGTCGAGGGCAACTATATCGTGCAAGCATTCTACACCGGACAAACAATAAGCGGCAACGTAGGACCCACAACTTATACTTACAACATACTTGCCACAAACAGTGAACCCGAAACCTTTACAGTACAAACTGAACCGATTTCAGGCAACCCCGTAACACCTCTACCTACCGAGTACTGGTCTCGTCCAATATACGCAACTAACTATGGATGGTCTGTTCTTGGCGGAAACTGGTGGGGTCTAGGAAAACCAGCATTCACTGACACAGGCGGATACGACGCTCAAGGTAATAACTTTAATCCATACAGTCAAGCGCCTAATTCTGCGCACATTATGTGGGTTAAGCCAACAGCTTTCGGAGGGCAAGTCGGCCTACCAGTCAGTGGCGATCAAGAAAGCCATTATACTTCGACTTCAATTCTCTATAGGCAATTTGAACCAGTCATTCTAAACGGCATCATCTACTACAAAGTATACACCAACACACCAACCACTGAAACAAGCGTAGAAACCCCAGGCTGGAACGCAGTAGACCTACGCACAGGACAACTACTATGGCACAAAGACACCAAAGACACACTAGACTTTGGATTTGTCATGCAGTTCCACACAGTACAAGAATACGGAACCCAAGCATTCCTAGTTGGAAGCTCTAAGAGTCCAGCAATGTTCAGTTCTGGAATGGGTTGTTGGCAACTGTTTGATCCAATGACAGGCTACTTCATCGCAAACATCACAAACGTACCAGCAACAGCATCAGCAGGAGTAGTCGAAACTGACGACGACAATGCACAAGGCGCAGTCTATATGTATAGAGTTAACGGTACATACCCCAACCTAACATTGCTCATGTGGAACTCAACACGCTGCCTATCAATGGGTTCACCTAGCTTCTTTGGTCCCTCGAGCCCAAGTGCTGCAACTATCCGTCCATCAGGAAACATGAGTTACGCAGGAGGCTACCAATGGGAAGTTCCAATTCCATCAACAATTAACGGTGCCCCGATCACTGATCTAACTAATACACTTAAAAACCCGACACTGAGCATAGCCGCCACTACTAACGATGTTATCTTATTGAGAGCTTATGGAGAAACAATGGATACATTCGCTTCAGAATTCGGCGAAGGCTCTGAAATCGAATTAGGTATGAATGCGAAGACAGGCGCAGTAATGTGGGGACCAGTCAATAGAACAGTTCCAAGATTCAATGAAGTAGCAGTTGTAGCCGCAGGCGACGGATACTATGTTGAACACGACAAAGACACCAACACAGCATGGGTTTTCAACATAAACACAGGCCAACAGATCGGAAGCTCAGTCCAGCTTGAAGGTAACTCTCTTAGCACTCTATCAAGAGCTGGAGCTATCGCTTATGGTAACTGCTATATTTGGGACTTCGGCGGATACGTTAACGCAATCACTCTAAAAACTGCCACTGTAAACTGGACCTATGAACCGAGACCAGCAGGATACAACACTCCCTATGGTGTCTATCCGTTTTGGCATTTTGGTTCTCATAGTATTGCTGATGGTAAATTGTTCCTCTCTGAAAGCCGCATGTACGACCCCCCAATGTTCTCTGACGCACATAAGATCGCATTAAATTGCACAGACGGATCAGTAGTATGGAGTATGCTAGGCTTTTATGGTCGTGAACCAAGTGCAATCGCTGATGGCTACTTAGTCGCATGGAACAGCTACGACGCACAAATAACAACATTCGGAAAGGGTCCAACTCACATAACCGTCGCTGCGCCACAAGCTGGAGTAGAACTTGGCAAATCATTGGTAATAAGCGGTAGTGTAACAGACATCTCTTCAGGTACCAAAGATAATGATAGAAGCGCACGGTTCCCAGATGGCGTCCCATGTGTTTCTGACGCAAGTATGAGCGACTGGATGGCATATGTATACATGCAACAACCTAAACCGACAAACGCTACAGGTGTGCCAATAACACTGAACGTAGTCGATGCGAACGGTAACTACAGAACAATCGGCACAACCACAAGCACAGTTGAAGGCTACTACTCCTACAGTTGGATCCCAGATATCCCAGGTGAATACTACGTCTACGCCTTATACGGTGGCAGTGAATCCTATTGGCCATCAACAGCAGTAGGCTCATTCGTAGTGGACCCAGCACCAGAAGCAACAACACAACCAACATCCCAGCCAGAAGGCATAGCTGACCAATACTTCTTACCAGCTGTCGCAGCAATAATCTTCGTCATCATCATAATCGGCGCTTTAATGATGCTGATGATCTCCAGAAAACGACCATAAGAACGATAAAAAAACAATAATCCCTTCCTTTTTCCTTTTTTTAAATGACTAAGAAAACACCCTTAATACTTTGAACCCGAAGCAAGCATTTTTGTGACTAACTTTGAATGCCCCTTAGTCAACAAATACTTTTTTTGACATATACCTTTTCAGTGAAAGTAAAATGACACAACAACTAGTCAATCCACTTGAAGTACTCAAATCACTCTCTAATGCAAATAGTCTATTAATAAAGAAAACCGCACAATCTGTCGTTAGCATAAAGGCACAGATGTCTAGAGGCACAGGCGTCGTTTTAAACAAAGACGGGTATATCGTCACCTGCAACCATGTTCTCGCCAGTTGTAGTACAGTAAAGATCGGGCAGAAAGAAAAAACAATAGATGCAAGGATCATTGGTACGGATCCTACCAATGACATTGCCTTACTTAAAGCAGAAAGAGGAGATTTCACACCAATAGAAATGGGCGACTCAGAAAAATTAAGTGTAGGCCAATACATTTTGGCTCTGGCTAACCCATTTAACCGTAGTCAACCCACTGCAACCAATGGCATGGTCACAAACGTTAGTAGTACAATTCGCGGGTGGCGAGGTGCAACACAAATGGATAACGTGATCGCCACCGATGCACAACTAAACCCTGGCTTTAGCGGTGGCCCACTCGTTGATGTGGAAGGCAAACTAATCGGCATAAACACTGCATATGTTTGGCAAAGGGGCATAGCTATTCCGATAAATAGAGTCAAAGCTATCGCTGATCGCCTAATTACTGGCAGAACCACGCAAAGAGGCTATTTAGGGATAGTTGCCAACACAGTTGCGATACCAGAAGAAATCTCAGAACAAGCAGGACTTGAACAAGAAAGCGGAGTAATGATCTTTAGCGTTGCAGCAGGATCACCAGCACGTAAGGCAGGATTAGCCATGGGTGACGTACTAGTCAAATTCAACGGCAAACCCGTTACCGACTTCTATGACTTACCCCGACTGCTTGCAGAAGATGTAGCTGGTAAAGAAACCAAAGTTACCATAATACGTAGAGAAAACCTGATTGAAACTACCATAATTCCAACAGTCCAAGGAGGAGAGGAAGACTGATTAACAAAATGCCTGTAGAGCTTGAACCACCATCACCGATGCAGCCACCCCCACTTCGTCGCAGACCTTTCATTTCACCGCAGTTCAGCACCGCTAAATCAAATGACATATGCTCATTGAGATTGTTTGTGAGTGAGCGCTGGAACTAAAAAACCAGCTTTAACTATTTTTTTACTGCTTCTACCGCGCGTTTCAGCACCAGAAAAGCCGCGTCTTGTGAGGGCCAACTACCTAAACCACAGTCAGGACCCGTAAAAGTCATTCTTTCCCCATACTTTTCTTTAGCATACTGGTATCGCTTAGCTATAGTTTCAATTGGTTCGACAAGCTGCTCAGTTGAGGGTTGAGTTATGCCTTTCTCATATAGTTCAGCCCATATTGCATCGATGTCTGTTCTGGCGATGCCTACACGGATTTGCTTATCGGCTTTATCTAGAATTTTCTTTGGGACTGAATCAATATTTTTTGGAGATGCCGCATACTCAAAAGATAATACATCCAGCCCTTTCACGGTCAATAAATTGTGAATTCCTGAAGCAAAGTGCAGATGAATTTGTTTTACCGGACCCTGAAAAGCGTATGCTTTTTCGAGAGTTTCGCGTATCAACTCTGGTGATCCTGAAAAACTGCTATGCCCCAAGCTGGGTTCATCGATAGAGACCACTTTAGTTTCAATATATTTGTTGTTGAGTATGCTGTTTTTTGCGAAGCGATTTATTGTTTGAGCAATTCCATCAAGCACGTCAGGATAAGCTGTTGCGCCTACTAAGTTGAGGTACTGTTCGATTGGTCCAAAAATTGAAACTCGTAGGAGGATTTTCTTGTTAAATTCTTCACTGAGACGTTTGGCTTCTTGTTTGAGCACATGAATCTCTGGGAGAAACGCGTTTTCTTGGTCGACGACAAATGAGCCGTTCTCGTTAGCTTTATGTATTGGATCCCCGACTTGCCTGAGTCCACTGTAATGCTGCGGAAAATTTATAACATCCAAGCCTGAACGGAGTTTCTTCTTAAATGACTCAACGACTACATTATAGAAGTTACTTTGGATAAATTCGTCTTTATAGGGATCCTGATGGTTGATTATTGCTTCTCTTGCAAGCTCGTAAGCCTTGGCGTAGTCGTCTCTTTTAATTACGGTTGGCAAAGGGAAACTGCCGATGTCATCAACTAAGGTGTCCATAAACTATTATTTCCCAGTAA
>JAEAME010000448.1_pt1 | contig 42897 bp, 31 predicted proteins | sample 8958731 | NCBI WGS metagenome assembly JAEAME01 (sample SAMN16933194, study PRJNA681113) | bioreactor sludge metagenome | isolation source: anerobic bioreactor sludge (Control) | place: India:Bengaluru | collected 2018-10-24
GCTCATCGGGCAGATCAGCTATGGGAATTAACGCTAGCCAAAGTATTTCCCCTGCTCCCTTATGTTGATGATGATTGCTGTCGGCTTTGCGGCTTAACATGTCCCCAATTGGTCGAAGCCATAATTCAGGGTGAAAAAAATTATAATGACTGCTCGATTAATCGAACAACGGTTCATCTGAAAATAGATGATCACAAGATTTCCATGGTGCCATTTGTGCAGCAGATTCTGAAGAATAATGTGCTGGCGATTGTGAGGGAGTTACAGGGATGGGAGAAAGATCGACGGATCGAGGTGGTCATTGAAAGAGAATAGTTAACCTGTTAATGCCTCAGAGCATAAAGCACAGCTCTTTGAGCTGATGCAAAATTCATCATGCGCTGTTTCCCTTCCTTTCTCAATTACCAATCAGAAAGAATTACAAAAATTATGCCAGATTATATAAGTTTGTGCTTGACAAATTGGGTTAATTATTTTATATTAGGAAGGGTTAAAAATTCGAGATGTTAACCATTGACAAAAAATAGAAATAAACAAAGCGACTCAGTAGCTAATGGCAATAACAATCGCAGACGTAGAAAAAATCGCACAACTGGCAAAGCTGAAACTTGCCAAAGATGAGAAAGAAAAATTGACTGAAGACCTGTCTGAAATCATTGCTTATGCGGAAAAATTGAATGAATTGAATTTGGAAAATGTGCCACCGACGTCCCATGTTGCCGAGTTAAAAAATGTCATGCAAAATGATGAAGTACAACCCTGGCTCAATCAAGAAGAAGCGCTAACAAATGCACCGGCAAGACATGGGGGATTTTTTAGCGTGCCGAAGGTGATCTCGAAAGAATAGGCTCTGAAAGGCATCTCGTTTTTCAAAAGGAGCAGCTTTTTAGTTAACAGAATTGCAATCTCACAAAGTTAAAAGGAAATAGTTTAAGTCTTATTTGATGATAGCTTGTTTTTATCGTGTAGATAAAAGTTAGAGGTTTCTTTTCTGAATGGCCGCAAGGGCTATGTAGCACTTCTGATATGGTGAAAGATGTTTTGCTTCGGATTAACGAATTTAATTTAAGGTGTAACAGAATCACTAAATATGAACGCAATCGGAATTATTCCAGCCCGCTATGCTTCTTCTCGATTTCCGGGCAAGCCACTGGCTGATATTCTCGGCAAGCCCATGATCCAATGGGTTTACGAGCAGGCATGTCAGGCAAAACTTTTAGACGAGGTTTTCATTGCGACAGATGACCAGCGAATTTTCAATGCAGTTATTCAGTTTGGCGGCAAAGTGGTGATGACCTCGCCCCAGGCTGCCAATGGCACCGAGCGGGTAGCTGAAGTGGCTGAAAAGTTGAGCGCTACATTTGTATTAAATATTCAAGGAGATGAGCCGCTGATCGAACCGGGAATTATCGATCAATTGGTCATGCTGATGCGAGAAAATCCGGAAGCGCCAGTGGGCACATTGGTCAAGCGAATCGCCGAGCTCGATGTTCTGAATAATCCGAATATCCCGAAGGTTGTGGTCGATAAAAACTTTTATGCGCTATATTTTTCGCGTTCAGTAATTCCCTTTTTTCGAGATGAAAAAAATCAGCACGTTTGGCTGAGGAAATCAAAATATTATCAGCATATTGGACTTTACATTTATCAACGAGAATTTTTAATCAAATTCGTTAAGCTTCCAGTTTCAAATTTGGAGAGAATAGAACAGTTGGAACAGTTGCGGGTGCTGGAAAATGGTTTTAAAATAAAAGTTGGGGTGACCGAAACTGAATCAATCGGGGTGGATGTTCCAGAGGATATTGATCGAGTGATTTCATATTTACATGGGAGAGCAGCTTGAAAAGAAATCAACGGACGAAGTATATAGTGGTAACGGGTGGCGTAGTTTCCTCTTTGGGCAAAGGAGTTGCCTCTGCTTCTATCGGTGCTCTATTACAGGCAAGGGGTTTAAATGTCACGATTTTAAAAATGGATCCTTACATCAATGTTGATCCTGGCACGCTTAGCCCGTATCAGCATGGCGAAGTTTACGTGACCAATGATGGCGCTGAAACTGACCTGGACCTGGGTCATTATGAGCGATTTCTCAACAAAGACATGAAACAAAAAAATAATACCACGACTGGCCAGATTTATTATACTGTAATCAATAGAGAACGCAATGGCGACTATTTGGGCAAGACGGTTCAAATAATTCCCCACATTACCGACGAAATTAAACGACGGATTTTAGATTTAGCCGATAGTGAAGACGCAATCGACATCGTTATCACGGAAGTCGGTGGCACTGTTGGTGATATTGAGAGCCTTCCTTTTTTAGAAGCGATTCGACAGCTACGGCTGGATGTGGGTTCAAAAAATCTGATCAACATTCATTTAACATTGGTTCCGTATATAAAAGCTGCTGGTGAACTAAAGACCAAGCCGACCCAGCATTCGGTAATGAAACTCCGGGAAATCGGGATTCAACCTGATGTACTGCTATGTCGAGCCGAGACAAAATTAGAAAGTGATTTGAAAAAGAAGATCGCGCTATTTTGCAATGTTCCATTCCAGGGGGTCATCGATGCACCCGATGTTTCTACTATTTATGAAATTCCACTCATGTTTCATGAAGGTGGACTTGATGATATTATCGTCGATGAGCTTCAATTGGATTGCAAAAAGCCTGAGCTAAAAAATTGGGAGCGGTTTGTTCAAAAGGTTAAGAATCCAGAATCTGAAGTGACTATTGCAGTATGCGGCAAATACGTTGGGCTGCATGACTCTTATAAAAGCATTGCAGAGGCTTTTATCCATGCCAGTGCTGCCAATAATACCCGTGTAAAGTTAAAGTGGATCGATTCGGAATTATTAGAAAAACAGGTTCCGGCGCAGATGCTAAATGATATTTCGGGACTGTTGATTCCGGGTGGTTTCGGGAGCCGGGGAATTGAAGGAAAAATCAGCGCAGCACGATATGCGCGAGAAAATAAGATCCCGTTTTTTGGAATATGTTTAGGACTGCAATGTGCAGTGATCGATTTAGCAAGAAATGTCGGCGGCTTAAAAGATGCCAATAGCACTGAATTCAATGATGCGACTCCCCATCCAGTAATCGATTTGATGGAAGAACAAAAAAGAATCAAGGCAAAAGGCGGAACCATGCGACTTGGCGCTCAGCCATGCATTATTAAAAAAGGAACGAAAGCTCTAAAGATATACGGGACAGAGAAAATTGCTGAGCGGCACCGGCATCGATTGGAAGTGAACAATAAATATCGTGATCTTTTAGAAGGACATGGAATGATCATGAGCGGAATTAACCCGGAGCTTGACTTGGTAGAGATCATTGAACTTCAAGATCATCCCTGGTTTGTGGGAGTTCAATTTCATCCGGAGCTAAAATCGCGAGCGCTGAATGTTCATCCGCTGTTTCGAGATTTTGTGGCGGCTGCATTGGATTACAAAAAGAAAATAAAATGAATTAAAAAGCTAATCCAAACACCAAATTCCAGAGCCGAATTTCAAACGAAAAGGGCTTGGACTTTTAGAATTGGAACTTTGAATATTATTTGGAACTTGAAGATTGGTTTCTGGAATTTTTAAAGATCGGTTCGATATGAAAACTATTCGAATTAAAAGCATAACAATTTCAGAAAAGTCGCCTTTTGTTTTAATAGCAGGTCCCTGTGTGATCGAATCTGAAAGGATCGCTTTTCAGGCTGCCGAAGAGATCAAAAAAATTACAGATGAACTGCAAATCCCTTTTGTTTATAAATCATCTTATACCAAAGCGAATCGGCAGAGTATTGATTCATACAGCGGTCCCGGGCTTGAACAAGGATTAAAAATTTTGGAACGGGTGAAAACAGAATTCGATGTCACGATTTTAACCGATATTCACTCCCCAGTGGAAGCAGCGCCAGTGGCGGAGGTTGCCGATGTTTTGCAGATTCCAGCTTTTCTTTGCCGACAGACTGACATTGTGGTAGCTGCTGCGAAAACCGGCAAGCCGATCAATATTAAAAAGGGTCAATTTATGGCGCCGGAAGATATGGGCGCTATCGCTGCCAAAGCCGAGCATTTCGGGAATGATCAAATCATTTTGACGGAACGGGGAACGACCTTCGGCTATCATAATCTGGTAGTTGATTTTCGCTCGCTGGTGATTATGAAAAATTTGGGCTATCCTGTGATGTTTGACGCCACGCACAGCTTACAATTGCCGGGAGCCGAGAAAGGAAAATCCGGGGGGCAGCCGCAATTCATTTTTCCAATGGCACGGGCTGCTGTTGCGGTGGGAATTCAGGCGCTGTTTATCGAAACCCATCCTTGCGTGGAAGAAGCGTTGTGTGATGCTTCGAATATGTTACCATTACAGCGATTGAAAAAATTATTGATGCAATTAAAAAAAATAGATAGATTCGTAAAAGAGATTTAGTATTTGAATTCAGAAGAGAAATTCATAAAAATAAGACTATTATTGCTTGATGTCGATGGCGTTCTGACCGATGGCAGCATTATTTTGGGAGAATCCAATCAGGAAGCAAAAATTTTTAACATCAAAGATGGATTGGGAATTAAATTAGCCCAGGCCGGTGGAATAGAAATCGGCATTATTACCGGGCGAACTTCGGAAGCAGTTAGCCGTCGTGCTGCAGAATTAAGCATTAAAATTTTATATCAGGGGCAGCCAGACAAGCTCAACGCATACGATCAAATTAAAAACGAGTTGGGACTGTCCGATGATCAAATTGCCTTCATTGGCGATGATTTAAATGATTTAAAATTAATTCAAAAAGCGGGATTCGGCTGTACAGTGAAAGACGCCTGTGACGAAGTAAAGGCAAAAGCAGAATATATTACAAACCATTCCGGCGGCAAAGGGGCGGTGCGAGAAATAGTTGAGGTGATATTGAAGCATCAGGGAAAGTGGGAAGCTTTGATTCAAAAATATTATTAAATCTAATCGGAACGAATAATGAGTTTTAAAATAAAATTACAGTCACTGGGGCTATTATTTTTTCTGTTACAAGCCTTCCCATTACTGTCACAGCAAAGCGATGATAGCAGCAAAGTAACCTTAGCTGTGATGGATTTCAAAAACAATAGCTCTATCTTTGGATACGATCGATTAGAGCGAACCATACCAGAGATGCTGAAGACCGAGCTTTCTCATTCTTATGAAATCGTTGTCGTGGAAAGAAGCAAGATCGAAAGTATTTTGAAAGAACAAGCACTGGCCCAATCAGGTATCATTGAAAATGCAACAGCTCAGGAAGTGGGGCGACTGGCGGGAGCAGAGTATATCATCACTGGCGAGATCAACACCATAGGTGACCAATTGAGGATCGATGCGCATTTGATTAAGGTCGCCACTGGACAGGTCTCTGGTGAAAAGATCTCAGGGAAAAAAGTCGAAAATATTGAGCCAATGATCAGGTTGCTTGCCCAGAATTTAATCTTTAATCTAACTGGCAAAGGAGAGCGACAGGAAGCTGCAAAAATAAAACGGTATCAGCCGACATGGGCATTAGCAACAACAGCAACTTTTGCTATCACATCAGCTATTTTGCACATTAATTATAAGAATAATTATGACAATTATCATGAGACGGATCGGTTTGATAAATTTGATTCATATTATAATAGCGCCAATAAATATTATAAAGCTCGAAACGTCATGCTGATAATTTCCAGCGTGGCAGCTTTGACTACATATTCTTTGTGGAGAAAAGATCAGGACGAAGAGAATAAAATTTATGCCAGCAATAATCAATTCAGGCCGGATGGCATCACATTGGCATTGGCTGTTAATAAGGGAGATTATGTTGTCGCTTTAGGGTTCAGCTTTTAGGGAGAGAAATTTGAGAACGAGTGCTCCATACGTTATATTATGTTTTTTGATTTTCGCCTGTGCCGACCTGGATCGGGATAATCCACTCGATCCCAAAAATCCAGATAGCACAGTCGATCGGGCGATTCTGGTTGAATTGTTTGTGAACGATAGTACTGAATTCGAATATTGTGATTATGCGCTGGATGCTATGGAGCGATTGGCCCAACGGGAAGAGTTCAAGGATAATTTATATTTGTTAGAATACCACCTGGCCAATCAAATCCATGGCTGGAATGATATATACGCCCAGGATGAATTTAATCAGCGCTATTATCAGTACGTTCCCAACGTTAGCGAGCGAGGCATCCCTGACGCTATGTTCAATGGATTGGTCAAGCGGATTCAGGGCGCTTCGATAGAAAATATTGACAATCGTTATGCTGAAGCAGCAGATCAATTACTGGGGAAAAGTTGTTATTTTCATATCGAAGCAGAGAAACGGATCTCAAATAATTCCTTGCAGCTTGAGGTGACAATCGCCAGGTACGGAAATTCAGATGAAGCTAACATTGAACTGAATGCGGTTTTATACGAGGATATGGAAATGTCCCGACATCATGCTGTAGTGCGGAAAATATTTCAAAAACAAATAATTTCTGAATTCAAACATAGCGAGATCAGATTATTTAATTTCTCAGGTCAATTGCCTCAAGTAGAAAATATTAATAACCTATTTGTGCTGATTTTTCTCCAGGATCAACAAAGCTCGAAAAAAGAGGTATTGCAGGTCGCTAAGTTTTAGTTGAGAGAGGAAATCGTGAAACAACTTTGGCTGATCAATTTATTGATAGTTTGCTCTTTTCTGTTAACCTGTGAAGCGGTGGAAAAACTCGTTAACCGAGATCCACTCATCATAAGTATTACAGCCGATCCTAACGAAATCAGCGTGAATGATACCACCAATTTAGTGGTTCAGGCCGAAGACCCTGATGATGATATTTTAGCGTATCACTGGGAAAGTAACTCAGGCGGGCAATTCATCAGCAATACCACAGAAACAGTGAGATGGATCGCTCCCGGGTATGCCGGCCGGTTTCAGATTAAAATTAAAGTAACCGATGAAAATGGCGGCAAGGCAAATGGCGAGGTGTTCGTCAATGTGCGCGACGACGCCAGTCCCATCGTAACCATTACCCAGCCGTCGGAAAACGAAATTATCAAAGGCCTGGGTAAATACACGATCAAAGCTGAAGTCAGTTTTATCTGGCAAATCAGGCGGGTGGATTTTTTCATGGATGGTGGCTCGGTTCACTCTGATTTTTCGAGCCCTTATGAATGGGGCGATTGGGATGTCACGTCATTATCAGGTCGAAAAACTATTCTGGCAAAAGCGTATGATGAAAAAAATTTATCCAATTTTGGTGTTGATTCGGTGCATGTGACAATTGAAGGAATTGTTCCGATACCTAAAAGAGAACAATGATTTTGTTTAAAGCAAAATGAAAGAGCAAACGCTCTAAATTGAGAAAGAGCATGGTAAACAGAAATAGTAAATTAGATCAAACCATCTCAATAGGCAAAGAGGTCATTCGAAAAGAAGCCCAGGCAATTTTTGATCTCGAAAATAAAATCAATGCAGAGTTTGCCAAAGCAGTAGATTTGCTGGCACAATGCAAAGGCCGGGTTATCATTTCAGGCATGGGCAAGTCAGGAATTATCGGGCGGAAAATAGCGGCAACTATGACCAGTACTGGAACCGCAGCAATGTTTCTCCATCCGGCTGAAGGAATGCATGGTGACCTGGGAGCTGTTCACAAAGATGATGTAATTATTTGTATCTCGAAAAGCGGCGACACCAGTGAGCTGTTTCAAATCTTTCCGGTTTTGAAACGGATTGGAGTTCCGATCATTTCGATTGTCGGTAACCGAAGATCTCGAATTGCAGAACGCAGCGATATTGTGCTCGATGTGAGTGTCAAAGAAGAAGCCTGCCCGTTCAGTTTAGCGCCAACTTCCAGCACCACTGCTGCATTGGTAATGGGCGATGCTCTGGCAATCGCATTGCTGGAAAAAAGGGATTTCAATGCGGAAAATTTTGCCATGTTTCATCCGGGGGGAAGTCTTGGTAAAAAATTGTCGATGAAGATAGATGATATCATGTTCACTGGCGATCGTATTCCAAAGGTGCATGAAGATTTGTTATTAGAAAAAGTGATCTTTGAAATTACTTCAAAACGATTCGGCTCGACCTGCGTAATCAATCAGGATGAAAAGCTAACTGGCATCATTACAGATGGCGATATTCGTCGGCTCGTTGAAAAAACCAAAGATATCTGGAATTTAACAGCAAAAGATATTATGACGAAACATCCTAAAAAAGTGAAACTTGGTACCATGGCGGCTGATGCGATGAAACTGATGACTGATTTCAGCATCATGCAGGTCATTATTGTTGATGACGATAATTGTCCCAGAGGGATCGTTCATATTCATGATTTATTGGAGGCAGGTATTTTGTGAGCAACTCCAAACGGAGGATTCTTAAAAGGATAAAAAACTGGCTTATCTATATTCTGGTTAAAGGAGGATTGCGGTGGATCAATAGCGTTCACCGATCAACGGCGATAAAATTTCTTCAAACGCTATCGCTGTCAGGATTTTACCTGGTTCGCTCTGAACGCCAGAAAACGATTACCCATTTGACCATGGTTTATGGAAAGGAAAAAAGCAAGCGGGAAATTTATGAAATGGCAAAAGCTGTATTCTTGAACCTGGGTCGAAATATGGCTGATGCCTTTCGGATCCCGTGCTATAATTCTCAAAACATTGATCGAATTGTGCACATAAAGGGGCTGGATAAATTAGATCGCGCCTTACAAAAAGGCAAAGGCGTTTTAGCTTTAACCTGTCATGTGGGAAATTGGGAATTGCTGGGCGGCTATCTGGCGATGAAGGGTTATCCAGTGAACGTCGTCGGTGCCCCAATTTATGATCCCCGGCTCGATGAATTAGTCGTAAACAACCGAATGCAATCGGGAATGAAGTATATTGCAAGAGGTGCTGCCACAAAAGCAATCATAAAAGCGCTGACCAATAATGAAATTGTGGGACTGCTTATCGATCAGGACACGAAGCACGTGGAAGGGGTATTTGTCAATTTTTTGGGCATTTCAGCCTATACGCCGGTGGGGCCCGTGATTTTAGCAATGAAAACTCAAGCGACAATCATTCCATTGGGAATTCATATTCAAAAAGATAATACCCATTTGATTGAAATCGATGACGAATTAGAATTAGTTTTTACTGACGATGAAAAAGCTGATCGTGTTCTGAATACTCAAAAATGTTCAGATGCGATCGAGAAATTTGTACGACAATATCCGACGCAGTGGGTGTGGATGCATCGAAGGTGGAAGACGAAACCGAAATTTTAGGTAATTAGCAAACTGGGTAATTGGAAAATCAGGTAACCGGGTAATAAAGAATATCGAGATGATAGCCTATAAATTAAAAATCGCTTTTTTGGTTTTGTTTGGTTTGCTGTTAATTAGCAATTGCCAGAAAAAAAACGAGGAGGCTGCTGCCGAAATTGAAGAGCTGGAATATGCTGATCAGGAAGGTTGGAATTCCAAAGTTATCTCGAGTAAAAACGGCGTTATTGGAGCGACAATCAATTACGGACACATGCAGCGATTCAAGAAACGGAAAATTGTTGAGCTTGACGGTGGAATCATCGTTGATTTTTATAATGAAAAAGGTATCCATACCTCGAATCTCATTTCCGAACGTGGAAGGCTGGATGAAGCGACCAATAATATCGAGGCATTCGGCAACGTGGTGGTTGTTTCGGATACTGGCATTACATTGAAAACCGAGCGATTGCGATGGGATAATAGCATCGAAAAAATCGTCTCCAACGATTTTGTCACAATCATCACCGCCGATCAGGATACGTTCTTTGGTAATGGATTTGAATCCGATCAAAATCTGGAGAATTGGCACATCATTTCTTTTTCAGGCAAAACGAGTCGAGGTTTAGACCTCAATTTTCAATTAGAAAAGAGGAAGGGGAAGAGTGATTCAATCAATATTAACTCTAAACTTGAAACTGTTCCGAAGGATACCAGTTCGATAATTCAATGAAACGTACAATTCAAAACATAAGCTTAATCATTTCGATTTTCATCGCTTCAGTTGCTGGGATTTCCCAAACGAGATCGGATGAAAAATTAGAAATCATTCACGCCGATACGATGAATTATGCGCAAACCACCGAAGGCACATTAATCGAAATGGTCGGCAATGTTCATCTCAAACAGGGACAGGCAGAAATGTTTTGCGGAGAGGCAGAGCATTGGAGAGATGCCCATAAAACAATTGTCTATAAAAATGTCAGGATTTATGACCTGCAAAAGAGCCTCTTTGCTGATACCGTGTTTTATTTCGACATTCCTAAGTTATTTAAAGCGACTGGAAACGTGCTATTAAAAGATTCGATTCGACAAGTGACTGCGGAGAAAGTTTCTTATTTTAGACAGGAAGATCGCATCGAGGCTGAAAAAAAGGTTGTATTGAAAGATAGTATTAATTATATTAATATCTCTGGAAAATTTGCCAAGCTCGATAATGCCAAAGACTACGCACTTATTACGGGTGATCCAGTTCTTATCCGAAATGACAGCACTGGCAAAGAGGAGCTCAGAATTACCAGCATAAAAATGGAGTTATTTGACGGCGGTGATAAAGCCGTGGTAACCGATAGCGTCCACATAACGCAGAGCAAAGCCAATGCCACCTGCGGACTGGCAGAGTTTTATCGTAAAACGAATGAAATTTCACTGAAACAAAAACCCACTGCCTGGCAGGGCGGCGATCGGCTATCCGGCGAGGTGATACATTTATTTACTAAAAAAAATAAACTGGTCAAAGCTATTGTAAAAGATCTCGCTATCGTTACTTCGCGCATCGATACAGCCGGGTCAGATCAGCGCGTGAATACGGTAACTGGGGAACTGATTACCATGTACTTTGAAAATGAAGAGCTTCATCTCGTAGAAGTCGAAAATAAAGCGACCGGCTATTATTATATTTATGAAAACGCTGAAGAAAAGGGAATGAATAAGATTATAGGGGATAAAATCAGTTTGTTTCTGAAGAATAAAAAAATAGAGCGTATTCTGGTCGAAAGCAATCCCCAGCTTTCTTCGGGGACATATTATCCACCAGGCGAGGACACGGAGCAACAGATCAGGAAGATACAATGAAACTAATGCTACGAGCTGAAAAGCTGGTAAAAACCTATAGCAAAAGAACGGTGGTCAATCAGGTTAGCTTACAGGTAGAGCAGGGCGAAATCGTCGGCCTGCTGGGTCCTAATGGCGCTGGCAAGACAACGACTTTCTACATGATTACCGGGATGATTCATCCAAACAAAGGAACCATATTCCTTGACGGTCAGAACATTACCGATTATCCGATGTACCGGCGAGCTCGCATGGGAGTTGGTTATTTATCTCAAGAGTCCTCTATTTTTAGGAAATTGACAGTAGAAGAAAATATTATGGCGATATTGGAGACCATGCCTTTATCTCGATCGGAACGAAAGAAACGCCTGGAGGAGCTACTTAACGAATTGAACATTTCTCATCTGGCAAAAAATAAAGCCTATACACTTTCGGGCGGGGAACGACGGCGAGCTGAAATTACGCGAGCGATGGTAACCAACCCCAAATTTATTCTATTGGACGAGCCATTTGCTGGAATCGATCCCATTGCGGTCGAAGATATTCAAACTATCGTAAAGGGATTGGTTAATAAAGGTATTGGAGTGCTGATTACGGATCACAACGTACACGAGACACTTTCGATAACTGATCGAGCCTATCTGCTTTATGAAGGTGTGGTGTTAAAATCGGGTAGCTCCGAATTTTTAGCCAATGATCCGGAGACCAGACGACTTTATCTGGGTGAGAAGTTTAAATTGGATAGATAGCGCCTTTTGTCGAGGGTTACGCGTGGGATGCGGCGTATCGGGTGCCTTATGACTTTTAAATAATTTTTATAACCTTGCTTAAAATTAAGGATCATTTTTAATAGGTGATTGCGGAAGGAAATATTAAACCATGATGAACGTAAATATTTCGCAGCGAATGGGGCTGTACATGAAACAATCGCCCCAACAGGTTTTATTGTCAACATTGCTTCAATTGCCGATCCTCAGTCTGGAACAGAAAATCAAGCTGGAATTGGAACAAAATCCGTTGCTCGAGGAAGACCTGGAAATGGAAGAAGAGATGGAACAGGAGACGGAAGAAAAGCTGGAATTAGAGGAAACGGAAGCCAAGCAAGAGAATGATGATGATGAAATTGAAGAGGAGTATAATGAAGATCGAGATGAGATCGATTGGGATACCATTTTGAATGATGAAAATAATTATGAAATTAAGCCGCCCAAAGATGAAAGCTCCGAAACTTTTGAACGCCCCGAGGTAAGTCAGGTCACTTTGCCAGAGTATCTGTTATCCCAGTTACATCTGACCGAACGTTCTGAAAAAGAGATATTGATTGGCGAATATATTATCTGGAATATTAATGAAGTTGGTTATCTCACCCTCACCCTCGATCAGATCGCTACCAATCTTGATGTGAGTGTGGAAGAAGCTGACAAAGTATTAAAAGTCATTCAAAAATTTGATCCTCCGGGCATTGGAGCCAGAGACTTACAGGAATGTCTTTTAATCCAGCTCACTGAAACATCCGAGCCAAATGCAGTGGCGATCATCATAATCAAAGATCATTTCGAAGACTTTAAAAACAAGCGATTTGAAAAGATCGCTAAAAAAATAGGAATTTCAATCGAAGAATTTAAACAAGTTTTGAACTGCATCACCAAATTGAATCCCAAGCCAGGAGAAGGTTATCAAAGTCTTTATGACAACAGCATTACTCCTGATGTCATCGTTCAGAAAGAGGATGATGATTTTAAAGTCATTTTAAATGATTGGAATATACCTCACTTGAGAATCAACAATAGCTACCGAAAGCTGTTACTTGACAAAAAAAATACTCCCAAGAAAACCAAAGAATTTATTAAAAACCGGCTGGAGTCTGCCAGATGGCTGATTAACTCCATTCATCAAAGAAGAGTCACCATTTTAAAAGTGGTTGACACCATTGTCCATCGGCAACGAGAATTCTTTGACAAAGGTTCACTATATCTCAAGCCTATGATATTGAAAGATATTGCAGATGAAATCGGGATGGATATTTCCACCGTCAGCCGGGTTACCAATGGCAAATATGTCCAGACCGATTATGGCGTCTATGAATTAAAGCATTTCTTCAGTGAAAAAATCAGACGGGATGATGGCGAGGATGTTTCCAATAAAGAGATTAAAAATAGAATTCGAGAGATTATTGAAAAAGAGAATCCCAAGAAACCGTACAATGACCAAAAAATCGTAAGCATGCTGCAACAGGACGGTTTCAATATTGCCAGAAGGACCGTTGCAAAATACCGAGAACAAATGCTGATCCCGGTGTCCCGTTTAAGAAGGAAAATCTAATTAGCTGAACTTATCAATCACAAGGGAAAACATGAAAACTAGATCGACGACAATTCTTGGCATTCGCCATAAAGGAGCCGTAGCAATGGCGGGCGATGGACAGGTTACTTTTGGAGACACGATAATGAAAACAAGCGCCCGGAAAATCAGAAAAATGTATGAGGATACGATTCTGGTGGGATTCGCCGGCGCAGCAGCAGATGCCCTAACTCTCTTTGATAAATTTGATGCGAAGCTGGAACAGTACAAAGGCAATCTACCTCGATCAGTCGTTGAATTAGCAAAAGAATGGCGCACCGATCGGTATTTGCGTCGGCTCGAAGCTCAATTAGCCGTGATGGATAAGCAATATGCTTTTCTAGTTTCCGGTAATGGTGATGTTATCGAGCCTGATGATAGTGTTCTGGCGTTGGGTTCTGGAGGGCCTTATGCACTGGCGGCTGCTCGGGCACTCATTAAGCATACGAAACTAAATGCCAGAGGAATCGTTGAAGAAGCCATGAAAATTGCTGGTGGAATTTGCATTTATACTAATACCAATATTATCATCGAAGAGCTATAAAGGAAAATTATGGAGAAACAAGATCAGGAATTAACACCGAAGCAGATAGTACAGGAACTGGATAAATATATTATCGGACAGGATAAGGCTAAAAAATCAGTGGCGATTGCTTTACGAAATCGCTGGCGAAGGCAACAGGTTGAGGAAGAACTGCGTGAAGAGATCATGCCCAACAACATCATCTTGATTGGGCCAACCGGCGTCGGCAAAACAGAAATTGCCCGGCGTTTGGCGCGATTAGCCAACGCCCCTTTTGTCAAAGTTGAAGCTTCAAAATTTACCGAAGTCGGATATGTCGGTCGAGATGTAGAATCTATTATCCGCGATCTGGTGGATCTGGCGGTATCTATGGTTCGGAGTCAAAAAACAGCCATGGTCGAGGAAAAGGCGGAGGATTTAGCTGAAGAGCGATTACTCGATATTCTCCTCCCCCCTATCTCAAAAGGTGACGACAAAGAAAATCAGCATAACGAAACGGATGAGCTCAAAGCCAAATGGAATCGAACCCGCGAGAAATTGAGAGAGCAGCTTCACTCCGGACAGTTGAATGAACGCACCGTTGAATTGGACGTGCCAACTGAAAATTTCCCCATGATGCAGATTATTTCTCCAATGGGCGTCGAAGAGATGGGCATGAATTTGCAGGATTTGTTGGGTCCCATGTTTCCTAAAAAAATCAAAAAGAGAAAATTGAAAATACCTGACGCCCGTCGATTCCTGATTCAAGAAGAATCCCAGAAATTAATTGACATGGAAGAAGTGATTCGGGAGGCGATTCAACGCGTGGAAAATTCCGGCATTGTATTTCTCGATGAAATCGATAAAATTGCTGGAGAAGATTCGGGACACGGACCGGACGTCTCTCGTGAAGGAGTGCAGCGGGATCTATTGCCAGTGGTCGAAGGAACCAATGTTTTGACCAAATATGGCATGGTAAAATCAGATCACGTTCTGTTCATCGCCTCAGGCGCTTTTCATGTCTCCAAACCATCTGATTTAATACCGGAACTGCAGGGTCGGTTTCCAATTCGGGTAGAGCTGGATAGTCTGACCACTGAAGATTTTGTGCGAATTTTAACAGAACCAGAGAATGCGTTAATCAAACAATATACTGCGCTGTTAAGCACAGAAGGTGTCACCATCGACTTTACTGCCGAGGCTATTCTGGAAATTGCTAAAACCGCCAGTGAAGTAAATGAAAGAGCTGAAAATATTGGGGCGCGTCGGCTGCACACTATTCTGACGACATTGTTGGAAGATATTTTATTTGAAGTGCCTGATTTAAAAATAAAGAAGATTTCCATCACGGATAAAAAGGTAAAAGAACGGTTGAAGGATATTGTTGAGGATGAGGATTTGAGTCGATACATTTTGTAAAATCCCAAGAACCAAAAATCAAATTACAAACAAATTTCAATTGCCAATTTTCAAATTCCAAATCATAAAACAAGTTCCATTTCAGTAATAAAGCAATGGGAATGGCAGTGACATGGTTTGAAATTTGATTATTGAGATTTTGAATTTATTTGGATTTTGACTATTGTGGATTGGATTTTTTTTATAATCTGTTTACTAATTTTTTAACAACTATACAACTTAGGTTAGACATCATGATAATCAGGAGGTTTATGTGAACAAGCATTTTCTTTCCATTGCAGAATTGACCAAAGCTGAGATTTTTGAGATTTTCGATTTGACCGAAGAATTAAAGGAGAAAACAAAACGAGGCGAAGCGCATCATTTGTTAAAAGGCAAAACCTTGGCGATGGTCTTTGCCAAGCCATCGGCGCGAACACGAATTTCGTTTGAAGTCGGGATGTTTCAGTTGGGTGGCCATGCCCTTTATTTGTCACCCAATGATATTGGAATTGGAACCAGAGAAGCGGTGAAAGATGTTGCCAGAGTTTTGTCCCGTTATAACGATGGCATCATGGCTCGATTATTCGGGCATGAAGATATTCTTGAGTTGGCAGAATATGCATCAGTGCCAGTCATCAATGGACTGACCGATTTGCTCCATCCCTGCCAGATTATGGCTGATGCGTTCACCATTTTAGAACATCGAAAAACGTTGGATAATATGAAGGTCGCTTTTATCGGAGATGGCAATAATGTCGCCAATTCCTGGATCAATTTTGCTTATCGTGTCCCGATGACACTGGCATTGGGCGTTCCCGAAGGCTATGATCCCAATCCAGAAATTTTGGATCGGGCGAAGAAAGCTGGTGTCAGCAATATCGAAGTTTATCATGATCCTCGGAATGCAGTCAAAGACGCCGATGTCGTCTATACCGACGTCTGGGCAAGCATGGGACAGGAAGCCGAAGCGCAACAGCGAAAAAAAATCTTTCCGCATTTTCAGGTTAATGAAGCACTCATGAAATCAGCTCGGCATGATGCCTATTTCATGCACTGCTTACCTGCTCATCGAAAAGAAGAAGTCACGGACGGCGTCATTGAAAGCCCGAATTCGATCGTGTTCGATGAAGCGGAAAATCGCTTGCATGTGCAGAAGGCGATTATGGTTAAACTGATGAAATAGATTTGATTTTCGATTTTCTCGTTTGGATCATTCTTATCCGTCAGCAAAAGAGAAAAAATTAGATTTGAAAGTTATCAAATAAAACCATGTCAATCACTATCGAAACTTATCAACCATCTTTTGCCGAAGAGTGGGATAATTTTGTCTGGCAAGCAAATAACGGCACGATCTTTCACACCCGGCAGTTTTTGAATTATCACCCGCCAGACCGATTTGAAGATCACTCGCTTATTTTCAAAAAAGATAAACGAGTGATCGCTCTATTTCCAGCCACGCTCCGTTTTGAGCAACATCGACGCATCCTGACTTCGCATCGTGGAGCGTCTTATGGTGGGCTGGTGACCAAATTTGATGTGGGTATCAAAGATACCTTTCAGATTGTCGAAATGCTAATCGAGTATGCGCAGCAGCATCAATTTCAAGGTGTGGACCTGACGCCGCCCCCCATTATTTACTATCATCGACCCAGCCATTATGTGGATTTTGCCCTAATCAAAAATGGCTTTGGCTATCGCAAACGCGAAATTTCCAGCGTTATTCCGCTGACATTTCAGGAAAATGAAGTTCTCTATACCTTCTCCGCTGAATCCCGACGAGCGGTCAGACGCGGCGTTAAGCTGGGTGTCGAAGTGAGAGAGTGCGATGAATATGAGGCTTTTTATCAAATTTTGAAACGCAATTTGAAAATGCGACATAACGTCACGCCAACCCATACGCTGGAAGAATTATTATTATTAAAGCAAATTTTTCCTGACCGAATCCGATTGTTCGGCGCTTTCGCCGCAAAACAAATGGTCGCAGGCGTGGTCATGTTCATCACCAACCAAAAAGTCGTGCTGGCATTTTATATCAGCCATAATGAAGATCTCCAGCAGTACCGCGGCGTGAACTGCCTGTTTTTTGAGATCATCAAATGGGCGATCCGAGAAAAGTATGGCTATCTCGATTTTGGAATTTTTACGGTGAACATGGATCCGAACTGGGGATTGGGCCGCTTCAAAGAAAGCTTTGGCGCCCAGGGAATCTTTCGAGATACGCTGCTCAAATATTTTGATTAAAATGAAAATCCTGCACATCGCTCCGTTCAATATCGCCAATGTTCCTCTGACATTTGTTCGGGCAGAACGGCAATTAGGTCATGACAGCCGACTCATCACATTTTCGAAAAATCCACGAGGCTTTCCAGAGGATATTTGTCTCAACCTCCCCTTTGTGAATTTCAAGGGCTTCACTTCTTTTAAAAGATTGATCGGCGGAAAGTCCCGAATTACAGTGACCAACATCAAGCCTGAATTGACCAGCCTGCCGCCAATCTGGCGACCGAATCAATTAGAAAAAGTATTAATAAAATTTAGAGAAGCGATCTGGCAGCCAATCATCAAGCAGGCATATCAGCAATATCAGCTCGATCAATTTGACGTGATTCAGCTTGATGGCGGAATCGGTTTCTTCCGCGATGGCAGCGATATTATTCGATGGAAGCAACAGAGTAAAAAAATTATCTGCTGTTATGCTGGGAGTGATTTAAGAATCCGCGGCGTCATTCCTCAAATTGATCCCATTTCGGATTTGAATGTGACTGTCGAATACGATCATTTAAAACTCCATCCCAACATTCACCATGTTTTCTTCCCCTTCGATGCCAGCAAATTCGTGCCTCTCCCCTATCGAGACGAAAAAATAATTCGGATTGGCCACGCTCCCACCAATCGGGCGGCAAAAGGTAGTAATGTGATTATCCCCATTGTCAAAGAATTAGAACAAAATTATTCCGTCAAATTAATTCTCATCGAAAATCTATCCTACCAGGAAGCTCTCAAACGAAAATCAGAATGTCACATCTTCATCGACCAGATCGGCGATCTGGGCTATGGGATCAATTCATTGGAAGCGCTGGCAATGGGTATTCCCACTTGCTCGTGCTTAGCGCCTGGTTTTGCAGAACAATATCCCAATCACCCATTTATCGTCATTGATGAATATAATTTGAAATCGCAATTGGTAAATTTAATTCAAAATACAGAGCTTCGGATGAAGAAAGCAGAAGAGGGAATGGAGTGGGTTAGAAAATATCATGATCCCGTGAAGGTTGTTCAAAGGATCAATCAATTGATTGACTCTTCTCATGTATAAACATGATCCTCTCATCGGCCAATTGAGAGAAGTATATCAGATGAATTCAGGCAAATTATAATCCAGAATCTTAGTAGCAGCGAAAATCCAAGAGCAGTCGAACCTTATTACCTTATCTGAAAATAATAAGGTAATAAGGTTCAATCGAGGTGGCGATTTTGATTTGCTACTAAGGTCAAAAAGATGAAAATAAGGTTCACCAGATGGATCGTGGGCATCCTGACAGAACTTGACCATCATCTGCCACGGAAAACATGGCCGTCATCTGCCGAGTCACGTTCACGTTTTATACGAAAGTATTTCCTTTGCCTGTTCAATAAATTCATGAATCCCCGCTGGCGGCTCAGGCGAATTTGCCAGCAGGTTCCAGTCCGTGAAAAATTCTTTTATTTCGCCTGGCTGAAACGCGAATTTTTCTTTGGTCTGCTGCAACAGCTTCAGGGCTTGTTGGTGCCGCTCCAGGCCCAGCAAGGCAGTTATTTTATTGAGACTGACATGGACAGAATCGAGCGGGCACTTTTCCAGTGCGGAGCGGAATTGGTCCCGGGCGTTTTTCCTGTCTTTTAACTGAAAATAGGTGATGCCCAGATTGATGATCGCATCATAATCATTGGCATTGATCGCGATGGCTCTTTCCAGGTGGGATTTCGCTCGCTCTAATTTCCCTTCTTTCAAAAATAAGTAACCCAAATTAGTATGCGAAGACGCATCTTTCGGATCCAGTTCGATGGCTTTTTGATATGATACAATCGCTTCGTCTTTGCGATCTAAATAATGATAAACTCTGCCCAAATGCAAGTAGGCTTTTGTATATTTCGGATCCAGTTCAATGGCCTTCTGATATGATGCAATCGCTTCCTCTTTACGACCTAAATCACGATATACAATGCCCAAATTGTAGTAGGCTTTAGCATATTTCGGATCCAGTTCAATGACTTTTTGATATGCGGCAATCGCTTCGTCTTTGCGACCTAAATCACGATAAACTCTGCCCAAATGCCAATAGGCATTTGCATCTTTTGGATCTAACTCGATCACTTTTTGATATAACGCTATAGCCTCGTTTTTGCGTCCTAAATCTTCATATACCATGCCTAAATTGTCATAGGCTTCTTTAAGTTTCGGATCCAGCTCGATGGCTTTTTGATACGCCGCGATCGCCTCGTCGTGGCGACCTAAATTGTGATAAGCAACGCCCAAATTGTTGTAGGCATGCGAATATTTCGGATCCAGCTCGATGGCTTTTTGATACGCCGCGATCGCCTCGTCGTTACGACCTAAATCAGCATAACGATTGCCCAAATTGTTGTAGGGCCATGACCAGTCAGGCAATAAACGGATGGATTCCTCATAGTTTTTGGCTGCGCTTTCATAATTTTTTAATTCATTCTCAATAAAACCTAATTCAAAAAAAAGTCTTCCTAAATTTTCTAATGAAAGATAATTTTTATCTTTCAATTGCTTTAACCTTTTCAACTGGACTGGATTTTTTTCATTATCGCTCTGATTATAGGATTTCCAAAATTGTACCCAATCCAACGTCTTTTCGGTGACTTCATAAATGTCCTCTGTTTTGATTTCATCAATCGTATCATATAGCTTCTTCAGAAAAGAAGGATTGGTATAAAAAAGCTCAAAAACCAAATTCAAAAACAGCTTTAAGCCTTCATCCTCAGATGTTCCAAAAGCATGGTAGAGTTCTTTCAATTTATTTTCCTGCCAGTCGGGCGAGCGATATTTTTCTTTATCCATTGGCACGCCTCCCCTCGGCTTGTTTGTGATAAAAGGAGCGCAGCTCGGCGTTCACAGCCCGAATGTAGCTTTTATCCTTCAGTTTCAGATAACGCAAGATAAACTCCCGCACCAGCTCGTGCATGGTGCCCTGGATGCAGTCGATGAAGCTGTATTGCTGGGAGAGCTGTCGCAGCGCCGCTTCCAGCTCGGGGAACGGCATGTCCGCTTTCTGGAAGATGTATTCGATGGCTTTGCGATCGATCTCGCCTGAGCGGGAACAGCAGATCGCCAGTTTGTACACTATCTCCCGATATTTGGGATCGAGGCTATGATCCAGAAACCAATTGATAGACATCTCAATAATTTTTGTCTCTTTCTGGGTAACTTCATGCTTAATTGTTTCCAGCATTGCAAACGATGAAATCCCCTGAATCTGTCCTTTTAAAACCCCTATTGCCACAGGATACCCCATCGTCTTTTCATAGAGCAGTTTGACAAAATCCTCATATTCCTTCATCTGCTGCTGCAATACTTTGAGATGGGATAATATTTTTGAAATGTCCTTTTCTGTGAATGGCTTCATTTCAAAGGAGCGGATGGTCATATCACGCAGGTGCAGTTGATAATCATCCTCCAGATCGATGCGTCCACCCTGGACTAATAAAATGTTATTCGAAAGATGACGGACAAAAGAATCACGCCAATATTCATAAAAAGTTTTGTCAGATTTTGTATTGGGTGCGGTGGCTAATTTTTCAAACCGATCAACAAATAAAATAATCTTTCGATCTTCCTCGTCGGCGATTTTATTTAAGATTTCGGCTAACTTTTTGCTCTGCTCCGCTTGCAAATCTTTCAGAAATAGTCGATATTTTTGTCGGTCTAATTTTTTGTTGGCAAATTTTTGTCGCAGCGAAGTAATCCCCTCCGCCGCCATACCGGTCACGGCCTTTGTGGCATCTTCAATCACTTTTTCCCCTACCAACGCCGCTGCACCAGGTACCGCTGCAGCAATAGCTTTCGACGCAACCGCGGAGACAACGCTGGCGATTTTCTGGGCATTTTCTGGATTAACCGTCGCTTCCTCTTCGACCTTTTTTTCAATATCATCGATGATTTCCAGAAATTTAATATATTCATCGTAAGATTTCTTAAATTCTTTTTCCAGCTCAGTGTGAATATCATTAAACAGGACTTCCAATGTCATGTTGGTGCGATTGCAATCCAGGTACATGGTAAAAGGTTTTTGGGGATGGTCGTCGGCAATTCGTTTGCATTCTTGAATTAACCAGGTCTTGCCCATCCCGCTGGCGCCATGAAATAATAGCGCTGGCGGTTTTTGCTTATTTTGATGAAGCAAGTCCAGCGCCTGCTTGAAGGCGTGAAGCTCCTGATCTCTATCGACAAAGTAATCCATAAGGGCATCGTCCCTGTTGAAATGATTTTATTCGATATTTTGGCTAAACATAATATAATTTAATTCGCAGCGAATGTCAAGCGAAAATTCACGCTATAATATTTAAAACTCAAATTTAATAAAGCGCTATGCCAATTAAAATTTCTTCAAAAAAACACTTGACAAACTGAATTTTTTTTATTATATTTCAAAGCGTTTTACTTTCATTTTACATCTTTCGGTTGTTGGGAGTTTTATTTAATATCGTTTCAATTTACAAATATACATGAAGATAACGTTTGATTGTTATTTTTATAGTAAATGATATTTTTAAAGTAAAACTAATTGATCATCGAAACGTTTCGATTAATTTTATGAATCCAACTATAAAAGATGTCGCTCAAAAAGCCGGGGTGTCTCTCTCTACTGTCTCGCTGGTTCTCAATCGCAAAAAAAATGTTTCCGAAGACACCGTTAAAAAAGTACAACAAGCTATAAAAGAGCTTGACTATCACCCCCAACGATCCGCACAAGGTTTAGCCTCAAAAAAAAGCGGCAATATCGGCTTTGTCCTCACCAGTGATCATTTTTCTCGCGCTGAACCGTTCTACACCAAAATATTTTTAGGCTCCGAATTTGAAGCTCGCAAACACAATTATTACATCATCCTGACAACCGTCGAACAAAATTTTAATAAAAAAAGCATCCCCCGGTTTCTGCTGGAACGAAACGTCGATGGAGTCATTTTAGCGGGCAGAGTTCCTGACGGATTAATTCACTATGTTCAACAAATTGATATACCCCTGATTTTCATCGATTATTTTCCGGCGACCGGAAATTATCCAGCCGTTTTAATCGACAATATTATTGGAGCCAAGCAGGCGATGAAACATCTCATTGATAAGGGACATCGACAAATTGCCTTTGTCGGTGGGGACATCACCCACCCCAGTATTCGCGATAGATTTTTGGGATATAAGCAGGCTCATGAAGATGCCGAAATTCCATTTAATGAAAATCTGGTGATTATTGATGAAGACTATCCCGGTGATAAGAACGGCTATAATGCGATGTGCAAGCTCCGAAAACGAAAGGCATCTTTCACTGCAATTTTTGCTGCCAACGATGCCATGGCTTTTGGCTGCTTGCGTTGTATAAAAGAAAAGGGCTTTGCAGTCCCCGATCAAATCGCATTGGTCGGATTTGATGATGTTGACGTTTCCTGGCAAATGGAGCCTCAATTGACGACTATACGAGTGAACAAAGAAGATATGGGCGCCTTAGCCGTAAAAAATGTGGTCGATCTGATTTCGTCACATAAAAGAAGTTTAGGAAAAATCTTAGTGCCAGTTGAATTAGTTGTTCGGAATTCCAGTTGACATTCTAAATAAGTGCATCTGTTAATGACAAAAAATTGAAGGAGGTGATTTCCCAAAAATATTTTTTCTCTTTTGTTAAAAGCCTCATAAAAAACAATTAAACTTCTAACCAATTCAAAGGAGAAGAATCATGAAATCAATGTTTCGACTCTCCCTATTTTTGATGGCATTTTGTGGTGTTTTGTTGGTAACCAATGCAATCCCCCAAACTAACCTCTTGCCAAACGGCGATTTAGAAACTGTAGCGCCGAATTTCTGGATTAAATTAAACGAAGGTGATGGCGGCAGTTCGCTGAGCTGGGATTTAGAAAATGGACATAACAGCACGCGATCCTTGAAAGTCGCTAAAACCGGGGCTGCCAGTGCCGTGGTGGGCTGGAAGAGCGCCAACAATGCCCATCTGTATTGGAATGGCGCCAAAGCCAATTTGTCTTATACCCTTAGCTTCTGGGCCAAGACCGAAGGCGTGAACATCAATCCGACTGCAGATGATGGCAAGATCGGCGCCTTATTTGCTTTTTACAGTGGTGGCACTTTATCCGGCGAAGCATTTCTTGAAGTCGATCAGAGTGCCGCTTCCACCAATTGGACTGAATATACTGGAGCGTTAGCGTTACCCGCTGGCACTGATCCCGATGAGATGTATATCACGCTTCAACTGGGTAAAGCAGCGACTGGCACGGTGTGGTTTGATGATACGGGCTGTGGCTCGGACCCGTGGACCATGTGGCCGTTCAACGGCGGCATGGAAGATCCCGTCGGCTGGATGGAATGGTTTGCCAGTCCGACCGAAGCGTTCTGCAACACGGTGAAAGGTGAGGCTCATAGCGGTGACTGGTCCGCCTTCATCCATGAGTGGGATAACAATAGTGATGAAATGGTGTTCTACTCCGAGCCAGTTCCAGCGGAGCCCAATACCTGGTACAAGATCAGCGTCTGGGCCAAATGGGACAGCGTGAATACTGACCCCGCTTTTCTGGCGTCCAATGGCATCACTGATTTTGTTGACAATCGCTTGGGAATGTGTTACTTCTTCCACAAAGGCAATATTAAACAGAGCTGGGATTTGACGGGCGGCGATCAGTTCTTCTACTTTGATCAGCGGGATTCGGCTGGCGATTGGCGCTATTATACCATTATTACCAAATCACCTGACGATGCCACCGGTTTATCCTGTCGGGCACGCTTCAATCCCTACCCCGTCGGTAAAGTCTGGTATGATGACTTCTCGATCGAAAAGCTGGAAGTTGATCCCAATATTCTTGTCAACGGCGATTTAGAGACCGTGGAGCCGAATTTCTGGATTAAATTAAACGAAGGTGATGGCGGCAGTTCGCTGAGCTGGGATTTAGAAAATGGACATAACAGCACGCGATCCTTGAAAGTCGCTAAAACCGGGGCTGCCAGTGCCGTGGTGGGCTGGAAGAGCGCCAACAATGCCCATCTGTATTGGAATGGCGCCAAAGCCAATTTGTCTTATACCCTTAGCTTCTGGGCCAAGACCGAAGGCGTGAACATCAATCCGACTGCAGATGATGGCAAGATCGGCGCCTTATTTGCTTTTTACAGTGGTGGCACTTTATCCGGCGAAGCATTTCTTGAAGTCGATCAGAGTGCCGCTTCCACCAATTGGACTGAATATACTGGAGCGTTAGCGTTACCCGCTGGCACTGATCCCGATGAGATGTATATCACGCTTCAACTGGGTAAAGCAGCGACTGGCACGGTGTGGTTTGATGATACGGGCTGTGGCTCGGACCCGTGGACCATGTGGCCGTTCAACGGCGGCATGGAAGATCCCGTCGGCTGGATGGAATGGTTTGCCAGTCCGACCGAAGCGTTCTGCAACACGGTGAAAGGTGAGGCTCATAGCGGTGACTGGTCCGCCTTCATCCATGAGTGGGATAACAATAGTGATGAAATGGTGTTCTACTCCGAGCCAGTTCCAGCGGAGCCCAATACCTGGTACAAGATCAGCGTCTGGGCCAAATGGGACAGCGTGAATACTGACCCCGCTTTTCTGGCGTCCAATGGCATCACTGATTTTGTTGACAATCGCTTGGGAATGTGTTACTTCTTCCACAAAGGCAATATTAAACAGAGCTGGGATTTGACGGGCGGCGATCAGTTCTTCTACTTTGATCAGCGGGATTCGGCTGGCGATTGGCGCTATTATACCATTATTACCAAATCACCTGACGATGCCACCGGTTTATCCTGTCGGGCACGCTTCAATCCCTACCCCGTCGGTAAAGTCTGGTATGATGACTTCTCGATCGAGCCTATCGAAGCCGTTCCAACCGGCGTTTCTGATCCAGGAAATTATATCAGGGCAGAAATCCCCAATGAATTCCAACTGGATCAGAATTATCCGAATCCATTTAATCCGGAAACAAGCATTAAATATTCGGTGCCAAAACAAGGCAATATTCGAGTCGAAGTTTATAATATCCTGGGTAAAAAAGTCCGAACGCTATTCGAAGGATTACAAACGGCTGGGACGTACGAAGTTCGCTGGGATGCTCGAGATGATTCTGGCTCGACATTATCTTCTGGTGTTTATTTGATTACGTTGAGAAGCGGTAATTTTGTAACGACGAAACGAGTCACATTGCTGAAATAATTTAGCATTCAAGACACCAGGTGTCCTGATACATCTGGTGTCTGTTCTTAAAGGATTGAGTTCCAGTTTATTATTTTTTTTAATGGATTAAAGAATCCAACAGAGTTGAAATTTGAATATCTGTTAGATTCTTTAATCAGTTGGAAATGAATCAATTTCTCATTCATAAAACCGAAGAAAGGATACCAGAATGGGAAACAAAAAAATTCTATATCCTATCCTTGTCACCCTGATCTTAATCTCTCTATTTCCTTTGAATTCCTATCCGGGAACAACGGGCAAAATTGCAGGAAGAGTTCTTGACGGAGCGACGGGGCAGGGATTACCTGGCGTAAATGTGATCATTGAAGGGACGACTTTAGGCGCGGCGACCGATGGCGAAGGGAATTTCATAATTCTCATGGTTCCGCCTGGCGTTTATAATGTCAAAGCGATGATGATTGGCTACAACCACTTCCGCTATGAAAACGTTAAAGTCTCCATCGATCTGACCACTAAATTAGAATTCAAGCTGGAATCGACCATACTCGATGTCGGGGAAGAGATTACGGTGGTGGCAGAAAGGCCATTGGTTCAAATGGATTTAACATCGACATCATCAGTAGTGGGAGCTGAAACCATCGCCAGCCTTCCGGTCGATCATTTTGCCGATGTGGTTAATTTGCAGGCCGGCGTGGTCGAGGGTCATTTTCGGGGCGGCAGATCGGGTGAAGTCATGTACATGATCGACGGGATTCCAGTCAATGATGTTTATTCTGGCGGCTATGCATTTCAGGTGGAAAACAACGCCATCGCAGAGCTGGAAGTGATCAGTGGGACTTTCAACGCCGAATATGGACAGGCCATGTCCGGTGTAGTGAATATTGTAACCAGGGAAGGCGGCGACAAATATTCAGGCGAATTCTCAACCTATTTTGGTGATTATGTCAGTGATCATAAAGATATTTTCTGGAACATCGACAAGATCAACTCCACCTATAATTTCGAAGGCAGCTTGCATGGGCCATTTCCTGGCATTGACAAATTATCCTTTTTCCTGAGCGGTCGCTATTTAAAATCAGATGGTTTTATTTATGGCAAGAACGTCTTTGTGCCATCAGATCAATCCGATTTTTCTGCTTCCAAAGAAGCGGATTGGAAGATCATGTCCCAGGGGCAGGTTTATAATTATTCACCCGAAACTGCCAGAGAGCTTATTGATAATGCCAAAGCCGTACCCATGAATCCCGAAGATCGGATTACGGGTCTGGCAAAATTGACCTACAGTTTAACAGCCTCTGATAAACTCAGTTACGAATTCTTATTGCAGGATCAATATCATAAGGATTACGATCATAGCTTTCGGCTGAATCCAGATGGGACATATAAACGATATACCAATGGCTATAATAACAGCCTCATCTGGACACATGTAATGAATCAGCGGACGTTTTTTACCTTGAAATTAAATTCATTCCTGACCAAATATAAACAGTACGTTTATGAAGATCCTTATGATGAGCGCTATATTTCTACCAGAAGATTGCAGGATGCTGGCGCCAATGCGTTCCTGAGCGGCGGCATGCAGATGTGGAATTTTCAACGCAGTACCACGACCTCTCTGGGCAAATTCGATCTCACCAGCCAGCTTACCAATACCCATCAATTTAAACTGGGCGCTGAAGCCAAACGTCACAAACTCTGGCTGCATGAGTTTGAAGTCGTTACCGACGGGTTACAGAGAATTCCTCCGGCGACTGCATTCAATAATAACGAGTACACCCATTATCCGACCGAGGTTTCGGCATATATTCAGGACAAGATGGAATTCAATTACATGATCGTCAATGCCGGCATCCGATTCGATTATTTCGATCCCGACGGCGAAATTCTCCTGGATTACTCCAATCCAACTGAATCGGCAAAGGAGCAATCAGATTACACGGCTCAGGTCAGTCCCCGATTCGGATTGGCTTACCCGATCACAAGCAAAGGCGTCATCCATGTCTCTTATGGACATTTCTTTCAAACGCCGAACATGGATTATCTTTACGTGAATCCTCAGTTTGAGTTATTCCTGCTGCAGAGCACTGTCTCGCCGCCACCCAATAGCACAATAAACACGTTGGGCAATGCTTCGCTCAAACCACAAAGAACTGTTATTTATGAAATCGGCTTGCAGCAGCAGCTCTCCGATCTTTTCGCACTGGATGTCACCGCTTATCGAAAGGACATCCGAAATCTATTGGGCACCGAAGTGCTGCAATTATTCACCGGGGGATATTACGCGCGATATATCAATCGGGACTATGCCAATGTCAAAGGGATAACTGTATCTTTAGAAAAGAAACAAACATCAGGCATTGCTGGCGTTGGCGCATCTATTGATTACACATTCCAGGTCGCCAAAGGAAATGCATCGGATCCTAATGATGCTTATTTGAATATGTTATCGGGATTGGAGACATTGAAACAAATGCGCCCACTGGATTGGGATCGCCAGCATCAGTTGAATGCCACGCTGACGATCGGTGATCCGGGAAATTACAATATTAGTCTGATAGGCAGATTGGCCACTGGATTCCCCTATACTTCAGTCTGGGGAACGGGCGCCTATATTGAGAACAACGCCCGACGTCCTTTAATTTATACCTTTGACATGTATATAGTAAAAGACCTCAAGCTTGGCAAATTAAATTACTCTGTTTTTGGCCGAGTATTTAATTTATTTGATCGACTAAATGAACGCGATGTTTTCACTGACACAGGTCGAGCTGGCTATTCATTAACTCCGTATCATCTGGGATATTTGCAGCCGCGAGGAATTAATGAGCTGGAAGATTATTTTGTGAGACCTGATTTTTATTCCAGCCCGAGAGAGATTCAGGTTGGCTTGGCTGTGGAGTTTTAATTTTTTGCTGAATGAAGCAAAGGAGTGAGATGTTCGCTTCATCGGATTAATATTAATGATCGCATCTAAAAAATCAGTTTGAGATTAAAACTAAAGGTAGAATCATGAAAAAGATTACTTTTACCTTGTTGCTATTTTCTTTCATCTTGATTCCCACTTTGCTGCTGCCGCAGGAAGGCATTCAACAGCGCGTACCTGATCCCAATACCGGGGATTTGAGCATGTTGCGCACGGGAATTATGGATGGGAATCGAGTCGCCTCACGGTTTAAAAACTGGGGCGAGATTGCCGAGCATCCCTATAGTCCCTCCTGTGAATGGCCTCAGGGGACCGGCCACGAATATCAGGATGGAGTTGCCCTTATCGTTTGCGTGGCAGCCAATGACCGCGGCGGAAAACGGATCCATCCTATGGAAACGCAATATCGAGAATTTGTGGATTACAATCCTGCCAATCCGGGAAAGCTCTGGGGCTGGGCACCTTTGCGTGGCTATTTTAGCGATGGATCGGATTCACCTGCCATGAGCGATGATGCACTGACCTGGCCGCTTCGCTGGCCTGATAAGCCACCTTCCTGGGATGGCTATTGGAATGGCTGGTTTGGCAAAGGCAAAGCTCAGGCAGAATTAGAAACTTATTTCGTTTTCGATGATGATCTCGATGAGGAATGGGATTTTTATCCCGATCCCTCTGATACCTCCCGTCGTGGCGTCGGGCTGGAAGTCGCTGCTCGATATTTTCAATGGGCTCAGGTATTGGCTCGAGATGCTATTTTTGCTCTCTATTTCATCACCAATGAAGGCAAAACTGATTACGATAGCGTTTACTTTGCCTTCTACACTGACTGGGGAATGGGCGACTTGCCGGGTGAGGATATGGATAATATGGACGATGCCGGTTCTTATGATTTAGATCTGGATATTGCATACGCCTGGGATAATAATTACACAGGATTTCGGGGATGGACAGTTGGTGTCGGCGGATTTGCCTTCCTTGAAAGCCCTGGCATCATTTATGACGATCGCGATAATGACGCTGATGGCTTGATGAACGAATCCCGCATTAATGAGGCAGGCATTTGGCAAGATCAGTATCCCTACGGCATATTCGATGTGGATAATTTCAAAAAACATTATGGCAAAGAGCCTGTTCCGCACTGGTCTGGGGACGAGGACGGTGACTGGCAAGCTTACACTGATGTAAACGAAAATGGTCAGTGGGATCAGGGTGAGCCTTTGAATGACGATGTCGGCGAAGATGGATTGGGTCCTTACGATGCCGGATATGAAATCGCCGACGAGGGCGAAGGTGATGGAATACCAACAATCGGTAAGGGCAATCTGCCAGGTGAACCTAATTTCGGCAAAACGGATAAGGATGAATCCGATCAGATCGGTCTCACAGGATTTGAAATTTTCAATGTTCATTATTATGAATTGACCAATGAGGAACAAAATTGGAATGTGTTTCGTCGCTCCCGAAATCCAGAAGATGCGCCGCCATCGCCGTTAGTCGGTGGCAACCTGGGCATGTTTTTCGCTTCGGGCCCTATTAAGTTAAAAGCTGGGCAAACCGAAAACTACTCCATGGCGCTGTTGTTTGCTGATGATCTGGAAACCTTGGCACGCCGAAAACGCACGGTTCAAAGCATTTACGATAGTGATTACCGGTTCGCTATTGCGCCCAATAAGCCTCGTCTCACTGCGATTCCCGGTGATAAAAAAGTAACCCTTCGATGGGATTCAGTTGCTGAAAATTCATGGGATCCGTTTCTCCAGGAATTCGATTTTGAAGGGTATCAAATCCTCCGTTCAACTGAAGCGAAATTTCGGGAATCTCTGAAAATAACCAATGCCTACGGCGATGAATTCTATAATCTGCCATTGGAAAAGTCTGGTAAATTGGCTCAATTTGACCAAATTAACAGCTTTCAAGGCCTCCATCCCGTTGATGTCGAAGGCATAAAATTCAATCTGGGAAATAACTCTGGATTGCGCCATATTTTTATTGACACGACCGTACAAAATGGGCAGACCTATTTTTATGCCCTGGTCTCTTACGATCATGGCAGAGCTGACACCACAGAATCAGGAATCGAGGGACTTGCCCCGATGTGGTGTACCAGCCGCATCGAGCTCGATCCTGCTGGCAATATGGTGCCTGATGTCAACTGCGCCATTGTGACGCCCAATCCTTATGCAGCGGGCTATACTCCGCCATCACTGGACGTTGCTGCGTACGGCACTGGAATTCAAAAAATCGGTCCAGCCACAGGTGATATGAAGGTCAATTTTGTCGAAGATGATTCGGTTAAAGCGGGGCATACCTACGAGGTCGTATTCCGTGACACTGCAAAATTCCATCACGAGGGGGCAGTTTTTTATTCGATTTACGACTCGATCGAAAATAAACTCATCTTTCCTGAACAGGTGCTGGCAGAAGAGATCGAAACGCCAGTCTTCAATGGTCTGGTTTTGAATATTCAAAATGATCCAGCAGTCAAAATTAACTGGGATAAGACAGGCTGGTATCCTGGCGGGACTAACTACAAAACTGTGGTCGATTTCGATCCCCGTTTCGCCAGCGAATTCGATCCCATTTATAATGTGACCATACCCTATCCGGCGGATTTTGAGATTACTTTCGACGATGCGATTGTCGATACTTCAAAATCAGGCTTGGGGACTTTCAAAACAACACCTACTAAATTTTCGGTCTGGAACGTCACTGAAAACAAGCCAGCCGATTATTTCTTTAACGACGAGATAAAAGATTCTACTTTGACACCCGATACAACGGAACATATCATTATCTTTGTACCCAATAAAGATGTCAAGTATTTTAAGCTGAATACCACCTGGCGAGTAAGTTTTTTGACCGACACTTTAGAGGAGACAATTCCGCCGCAGCCGGGCGACGTATATCGAATAACGACTGACAAGCCATTCCGAACTGGTGACATTTTTCGTTTTAAAGTTAGTGGCGTGACGTTTGAAGAACAGACGGCAAAATCAGAATTAGAAAACATCTATGTCGTTCCCAATCCGTATGTTGCAGCAGCGACGTGGGAAAGAGCAAATCCATTTCTGAAAGGTCGCGGCGAACGGCGCATCTGGTTCTGCAACCTGCCGAAAAAATGCACTGTCCGAATCTATACTGTACGAGGCTATTTAGTCGATACCATTGAATATGATGGCGAAAATTATAGCAGTCCCGAATTCGATCCAGGCACGCCTTTATCAGGAACCCCCATCGGAGCCGTGCCCTGGAATTTGGTTTCCAAAGATGGGATGGACATTGCCTATGGTATCTATATTTATCATGTCGATGTGCCAGAAATTGGAGAGCATATCGGAAAGTTTGCAGTAATCAAGTAAATAATAAGTGTCGTAAAGTAAAGAAATGTCATGCCTGCGAAGGCAGGCATCCCATAGTCGCTTTAGACCTTTGGGTTCAAACCAAAGATTCCTGCATTCGCAGGAATGACCGGGTCTTCCAAAATGACCGAAATTTAAAACTAAAAAATTTATGAAAAATCAAATTTTACTATTATTATTGACGATTTGTTTATCAATGAATAATCTTTCAGCCCAACAAATCAACATTAACCGCATCGAGCAGATGCCGAATCTGCCCCAGCCCTATGAAATGCGAAACTGGAAGCAAGTGGCAATGGGATATGATTCATTGGTGTTTGATTTTAATTTGACGGGTCAGTATCTGCCGTTGATCTGGTGGGATTCCTCAACAGTCAATTATCCTGAGCACCCCAGTTTTGGTTTATATTCGGCTGTGGGAATTCCTGACCAGAGCGTGGGCGAAGCCATCAATGTTTTGCCTGCCGTGGTTGGCGCCAGTTTGGTGGGAATCGATAAAAGCAATCAGAACGGCAACAATTGGGTGCTGTTTTGTGAGGAATATTTCAATCGAAGATCCGAAGAAAATGTTTATCTGAATTCGCCTATGACCAGCAGTGGCTCGGACTGGTGGTACGATACCATGCCCAATGTTTTTTTCTACCAACTGTACGATATGTACCCCAACGCAGGTGATTTCGACTATCAATTCATTACCGTAGCTGATCGCTGGCTTGAATCTGTCCAAACAATGGGCGGCAGCGCCACACCCTGGACAAAACCGTACATGAATTATCGCGCCTGGAAGCTGGCATCCATGGCGCCACTATCGAGCGGCGTGCCCGAGCCCGAAGCTGCGGGTGCTCTTGGCTGGATCCTGTATAATGCTTATATAGAAACTGGTGAAGAGAAATATCGCATCGGCGCTGAATGGTGTCTGGAATTTCTTATCAGTCGGGGATCGAATCCATCTTATGAATTGCAATTACCTTACGGCGTTTATGTCGCAGCCAGGATGAATGCAGAACTCGGTACGAATTATAATATTCAAAAACTGATTAACTGGTGTTTTGATATTGGTACACTTCGAGATGGAGTTTGGGGTTCTACCCTTGGCAATTGGGGTGGATATGATTGCTATGGACTAATTGGCGAAGCTAAATATCAAGGTTATGCTTTCATCATGAATGGATTTGAGCAAGCTGGGGCGTTAGTTCCAATGGTAAGATATGATGATAGATTTGCCCGAGCTATTGGAAAATGGATGCTAAACATCGCCAATGCTACCAGATTTTTTTACGCTAATTATCTTCCAGATGGTAACCAAGATAGTGAAGGGTGGTCTCACCAATACGATCCAAATTCGTATATTGCCCACGAAGCTTTAAAAGAGACTTGGAATAGTATCAGTCCCTTTGCCACAGGGGACTATATTGAAAAGGGCGGGGGTGCAACGAACCTTGGACTTTATGGATCATCCCATGTCGGAATTTTCGGCGGCATTATCGATACCACCAATGTACCGATGATCCTGAGATTGGATGTCCGTAAAACAGACTATTTCCAGGATAAAGCCTATCCCACCTTTCTCTATTTCAATCCGTACAGTGGCAATCAGACGGTCGAGATTGATGTGGGAACGGGGCAGCATGACCTTTATGATGCTGTGAGCAATACTTTCCTGAAAAAAAATATTAACGGACCAACTTCTTTCTCAATCGCAGGGGATGCGGCCGTATTAGTCGTCATTACGCCTGCTGGTGGTATGGTTCAATACGAGTTGGATAAAATGCTGATCAATGGTATTGTCGTTGATAATCACTCGGGACAAACGGTTCAAAACTATCCACCGAGAATCAAGGCTTTCACTGCAAAAGAGACACAGCTTATTTTTGGACAAAAGATAACAATCTACTGCACGGCTGAAGATCGAGATAATAACACGCTCGGCTATGCCTGGGAGGCAACCGGTGGAAGCATTTCTGGTAGCGGCAGCCAGATCGATTGGACCGCTCCCAATTTTGAGGGTATTTTTATTATCAAATGCATCGTTGATGATGGCAATGGTGGAAAAAATACATCAACGATCCGCTTCGAGGTTTTCGAAATTATCAACCACGAACCGATCATCCTCAACTTATCTGCCAATCCCAGGCGAATCGATCTGGCCGGGACCTCGGCATTGAATTGTATCGCTTCTGATCCAGATAGCGATAGCTTATCCTATTCCTGGTCAGCATCTAATGGAACTTTGATCGTCAATGATTCGGCAGCTACCTGGTTAGCGCCATCGGTGCCAGGATTATACGATATTAAGTGTACTGTGACTGATATTCGGGGCGCTCAGGTAAAGGACAGCGTGGTGGTTATTGTTCAGGATTTTTCCAATCTGGGAACAGGGATTCCTGTCGCCTATTATCCGTTCACTGGAAATGCCCATGATCTCAGTGGTCTGGGAAATCATGGCATCATTTACGGCGCTAAATTGACTCAGGATCGCTTTGGAACAAACAATCGTGCTTACTTTTTTGATGGCATAAATGATTACATCAATGTGAAAAATAACAGCATCCTGAATTTTCAAGAAGAAATTACGGTGAGCTTCTGGATGCGCATCGATGAGTTTTTCAGCAATCGGGAAGCCTATCCCAATTCCCATGGGAATTGGGAGAATCGCTGGAAGATCTCGATCATTCCAGAAAAAAATATTCGATGGACAATCAAAACGGACAAAGGTATCAAAGATTTAGATTCAAAAACCGTCCCTGCCAAAGACGTTTTTTATCATATAGTCACTCTTTATGACGGAACTAATTTTAATATCTATATCAATGGAATTCTGGATAATCAGACGACTCACACGGGTTTAATTTTACGAACTTCCATTGACCTGACTATTGGACAGGTTTTGCCGAACAGTCCCGGCGTAAATTTTAAAGGAGTGCTGGATGATATTCGAGTTTTTAACTATGCACTTTCTGCTGAAGAGATTCAAAATCTTTACAATGAAAAAACAGCCATCTTTCAACAAAATTTGAGCCAGCTTCCTGATAAGTATGAGCTGGAGCAAAATTACCCCAACCCCTTTAACGCTTCGACTACGATTCGCTTTCAAATGAAAGAAGCGGGGCAGGTGAAAATCGAGATTTATGACATTTTGGGGCAGAAAGTAAAATCGCTGGTGAATCAGCAAAAAGAGACAGGATTCTATTCGATTTTCTGGGATGGAAAGAACGACCAAGGAAGGCTGGTAGGCTCAGGAATTTATCTCTATAAAATGAAAAGCAAAGATTTTTTGAAGAGTCGGAAGTTAATTTTGATCAAGTAATAAAGTGGAGTTAAGGCGTAAGCCTTTCATGATAAAAGTTGTTTGACATTTTTATATTCAAATAAAATCCTTACGCCTGCCTGACGCAGGCAGGGATTAATTCAAATTATAACCGTGTAGAATTAATTCCAATCATAGGGAGAATGCCATGACCAAAAAGATATTTCATTTCTCAATTGTACTTGTCCTTTTCCTTGCTACTGGAAGCCAGGCTCAATTCGATTCCGACGTCTCGAAAGTTGGCATCACCGCCGCACCTTTTTTAACGATCGGTGTGGGAGCCAAAGCCACCGGCATGGGTGGCGCTTTTGTCGCCACTGCCAGCGATGCCAGCGCCCTGTTCTGGAATCCTAGCGGCATTGCCAGAATTCCACGTGCCGAAGGTATTTTTTCGCACATTAACTGGATCGCCGATATCAACTATGATTTCATCGGATTCCTTTTGCCTGTTGGAAGATTCGGTACTGTTGGCGCCAGCATCACCTCGCTGACCATGGATGATATGCTCGTTCGCACTGAAACCGAGCCTCAGGGAACTGGCGAATATTTTCATTCAGGTGATTTGAGCCTGGCGCTATCTTATGCTGTCAATCTCACTGACCGATTCTCAATTGGCTTTACAGGCAAATACATCCGCCAGCAAATCTGGAAGGAGAGCGCCCAGGGTGCGGCATTGGACATTGGTACGCTATTTACAACAGGATTTCACGGCATGCGTATCGGAGCAACCCTATCCAATTTTGGAACCGATATGAAAATGTCAGGCGAAGATTTGGTGCAATACATCGACATAGACGATCAGAAATTAGGAAACAATGATGAAATTTTTGCTCAATTGAACACCGATTCCTGGCCCCTGCCATTGAATTTCCAGGTGGGATTGGCGATGGAAGTCATGCAGAATAGCTTGCACCGTTTAACTTTAGCTGTCGATGCCATCCAGCCAACGGATAACACAGAAAGTATTAACTTAGGAATGGAGTACGGACTTCGAGAATGGTTTTTCCTGCGAGGTGGTTATCGAAATCTGTTTTTGAGAGACGGTGAAGAAGGTGTTACTTTCGGCGTTGGCGCCAACCTGAAATTTATCACCCGATTTCCTTTGCGCTTCGATTATGCCTTTGCAGATTTTGGACGATTGCAGAATATTCAGTGCATTACTTTTGCGCTTGAGCTTTAAACATCATGAAAATAACTGGCTGCTCCTTTTGATAAAATGAATCTTGAATGCAGAGTGCGCTGAGAATGCAGAGGGATTTGCATTAAATTTTCCCTCTGCAAAATCAGCGTCAAAGTCGATTAAAATTAAACCTGAAGCTTGAAGTTATCGATTTAATTTGGAGTGCAGCGTCTGTGGCGATGCGTACATTGATGAAGTTAATGCACTTCAAATCGGTTGATTGTGAAATTTTACCCAAGTCTTGAAATGCATCAACATGGCAAACGATAATAAAATTCTTTTTTTAATCTTCCCCATCTTTTTGTTCTGTTGCTGTTTGCAGCCTTCGCAGAAATCGCTTCACCAAAATTTAAACGTCAATTTTTCAGGCAAGCCATCACAAATCGAGATCGGCAGCCCATTCGTCGGTATCGAAATGCATACCAGTTCGCCGTTGCTCAATCGAATTAGCTTTTATTATCCCGTAGCAAACAGCATTGATCTGAGTACGGATTACTGGAAACGAGATCAATTTCGCATTCTATTTTTAGGAATAAAATTCGGTGATCAGCCGATCGAATGGCTTCAGCCTGAACCTTTCGATTATGAGCTAACTCCCTATTCCGTCGTATTTACCAAATCAGATAACGAAAAAAAAATTCAGATCAGCTATGAATTCTGTAAAACGAAACCTGCTTTTTTGACAGAAATCGAAATCACCAACAAATTATCTTATCCGACTGACATCGAGTTATATACCCATCTAGAGACATCGCTTCGAACCTGTCATTCTTACAAATTAAAAGACCAAGCAAGGTCTGAATTCGATGAAAAAAACTCAACGATTTTCACCAATTTCGATGATCCCGAAACTGGAAACGCCCAAATTTTCGTCGCTAATGCTGGTGAACTCCCATTAAGGCACTCGACTCAAACGCTTTCCCAGTTACCCAATTACCTAACTACCCAATCAAATATCGATCGCCCCGCAACAGAGTTTATCTATTCCAAAAATATACTTTCGCAACAAAGCCTGAAAGTCGTACAAATCATCGGCTCGTGCAAACAGGATGAAGGCCGAGAGCTTGTCACATATCTTTTGGATCATTATGAGCGGGAAACATCAGAATATCAAAATTATATACTGAACAAAGCCTATCAGGAGGGTAGCATACAGACAAACGATCAAGCCATCGATCACAGCGTCCACTGGGCAAAAGCCATTTTAGCGACCAATATTCATTATCTCGATGGCGAATTTCTGCCAATGCCCTGCCCTGCTGAGTACAATTTCTATTTCACGCACGATGTTCAGCTTACTGATTTAGCCGCCGTCAATTTCGATCTGACACGGGTGAAAAAGGATCTGGAATTCATTATCAAACATGCCACTGAGGATAAGATCATCCCTCACGCTTACTATTGGCGAGATGATCGCTACGTTACCGAATATACCACGCCCGATAACTGGAATCATTTCTGGTTCATTCTGCTTTCTGCCAGCTATTTGCGGCATTCCAGCGATATCCCGATGCTCGAGAAATTGTATCCCTATATTGAAACCAGCTTGAAACAGGTTTTGCAGAATAAAAGAGAAGATGGTCTGGTCTGGGCATATCGACCTGATTGGTGGGACATCGGCAGAAGCTTTGGACCTCGATCCTATATGACGATTCTGACGATCAGGGCGATACGGGAATTCAGCCACATCTCCGTTGTTTTACATAAAAATTTGGATGATTTGCTCGAATACGAAAAACTTGCCCTTGATATGCAGAATAAATTAACCGAACGATTATGGGACAATGATTTAAAATATTTGATCAATTATTTTGAAGACGGCAGTAAGGACGCTCATTTTTATATTGGATCGCTTCTGGCAGCGCATTTTGATTTATTGGATCAAGAAAAAAAATCCGCTTTAATCGAAACAGCAAGTAATAAACTGCTGGATGAGAAAGTCGGAATCTACAATGTCTATCCCATGGATTTCCATCTGCTGATCGATTATCTCAAATTGGCTGGCAACGAGGCTGGTGATCCCTATTGCTATGCCAACGGCGGCGTCTGGCCTCATGGCAATGCCTGGTACGCGCTGGGACTGATCTCAATCGGCAAAAAGGTTCAAGCTTTTCAATTCATTAAAAATATCATGACACTCGATGGCATCATCAACAGTCCCAATGGCCAGCCTGCTATGTACGAATATCGAAATAGTAATAAAAATGATCCTTCAATCTATGGCAGGATCGATAAACCCCAATTTATGTGGGCGGCAGGATGGTATCTCTATTGCCTGCATCATCTGCTTGGCCTGCGGGAGAATGAATGGAACATCAGTTTTGATCCATATTTAATCGAAGGACAGAAATCCACCCAATTTATTGTGATGTTAAATGGAAAAAAAGTGCTGGTAAAAATAAAAGAACAGGGTGCGCTGGTCAAAAATATCAAACTGAATGGAAAGCCCTATCCATCATTGGTTATGCCTGAACAATTTTTCAACATTGATCAACTTGAACTGACACAGGGAATTCCAGATACGCCGTATCTATTACGCACGAGCTCGATATTGAAAAGCTGTGAATATAATCCTGAAAACAGAAAATTTTCCTTTGAGCTTAAAGCCTTTGCTGCCCATAAAAACAGCACCAGAATTATTTCTCCGTGGCAGCCAAAGGCAATCATATTAGACAATGATTCAGTTATCGAGAACTGGCGATTGCATGAACAGAATAAGCTCTTTGAAATCGAATTCGATTTCATTCATCATTTTTCAGAAGCTAGAATACTTGTAAAATTCTGAATCTGCTAAATAAAAAAAGACTTTGTCAGCGAATCATTTTGTCACTACCAAATATGGCATAAAACCAATGCGAAGGCTTTTGGTCATTTTAATCCTATTAATGTCGTGTAGCAATCAAACGAATCACACCAAATCGCCAGCTATTACCCTCACCTACTGGTCAGCTAACAACCAGGATGAGATCGATCTGGCAGAAAAATTGGTGCAGGAATGGAATGTGGCGCATCCCAATATTCAGGTCAAACATCAGCCCATTCCCGAGGGGCGATCCAGCGAGGAAGTGGTGCTGGCGGCGATCGTGGGAAAAACCACGCCCGATGTCTATTCCAATATGTGGCCTGGCGATGTGGAATTATATGTCCGAGCCAACGCATTGGTGGCGCTGGATCAATTTGCCGATTTCGATTCACTGGCGCATAGCCGATTCTCCGAGGATAAAATCGAGGAAGCCCGATCCAGGGATGGACATATTTATCAAATCCTCTGGAAGACCAATCCCATCATGATGGCTTATAATAAAAAGATGTTTGCCGAAGTGGGATTTTCCAGTCCGCCTGCCACGTATGAAGAATTTTACCAGGCGGCTGAAAAAATTACCCGAGACAGCAACGGCGATGGCTACATCGATCGCTGGGTTGGCATCACCCAGATACTGGTTGCCTGGTGGCAGAGATTTTTTGATTATTATCCCATGTACATCGCTGCCTCAGGCGGCAATACACTGTTAGCTGGTGATAAGGTGAATTTTAATAATGAAACCTCAATCGAGGTCTTTCGCTTTTTGCAGACGCTTTTTCAGAAGAATTATTTTCCGAAGGAGCGAATGGATGCCCGTGCCGATGTCTTTATTCACGGCATTATCGCCACCCGCTTTACAGGTCCCTGGGCGATCACGCAGATCGAAAAGTTTAAAAACCAGGATTTCGAATACGACTTTGCACCAATTCCTCGCCCTACGAAAGACGGACAGACATACACGTATGGCGATTATAAAAGCATAATCATGTTCAAGAATTCAAAACACCCCCAGCAAGCATGGGAGTTCGTGAAGCATTTAATTTCCAGGCAAGCTGATCTGGATTTATTGAAAATAGCCAGACAGCTTCCCATTCGAAAAGCAATTTTGAACGATAACCTATACCAAGATTATTTTGAAAACAATCCGATGATGGTAAAATTTGCCCGACAGGCAGAATTTGTCAGAGGCGCGGATAGCTCGCCTGTGCTCCGAGAAATTTTCGATGCCATTTCTCAGGAATTCGAAGCCAGCGTAATTTATGGAACGCGATCACCTGCGGAAGCAGTGGCGTCAATGGCGAGACGGGCGGAGCTGATTATGGAATAGTTTGGGCGATTGGGTAATTGGGGAAATGAATAATTGAGTAAATAGGGACAATAGTGCCGTTTAGCTTACTTAACTGACTTAGCTCACTTGACTATATTCATTCAGGGTTGGAATGTAACATTGTTCAGTCATTGCGAGGAGCGAAGCGACGAAGCAATCTGCTCTTTATAAAGGGATTGCTTCGCTTCGCTCACAATGACATTTTTAAAACATGCTACATAACGAACTTCAACAGATATAATTTATCAACGACTTATGAACAAAAGTACAAACAAAACAGGCTACATCTTTGTATTGCCTTACATCATCTATTTCGGCGTGTTCACGGCATTCCCTTTGATTTTTTCTTTTTTGCTGGTGTTTCATCGTTGGGATATTATTTCACCAATGAGTTGGGTGGGATTTGAGAATTTTATTCGATTATCAAAAGATGCCCTATTTTTTAAATCGCTTGGGAATACATCGATCTTTTTATTGATTCATATTCCATTACAGATCATCATCGCGCTGCTGCTGGCTGAATTTCTCAATCAAAAAATTCGGTTTCGGGGATTCTTTCGGGCGTCGTATTTTATGCCTGTGGTCGTTTCGGGTGTGGTGATCACGATTTTATGGCAGCAGCTATATGCTCAGGATACTGGAGTGATAAATTCTCTGCTGGCAAAAATCGGTTTGATGAAATTGCCCTGGCTGACCAGTACCAAGCTATCCATGCCGTCCATTGCCATTATGGCAACCTGGAAAAATGTAGGTCTTTACATCGTTCTATTTCTGGTGGGATTGCAAAGCATTCCCAAATATATGTACGAAGCCGCCGACATCGAAGGCGCTTCGCAGTGGAAGAAATTTATTCATATTACCCTTCCCATGATCAATCCGACGATGATCATGGTGGTCATTCTCTCGACTATCGGAGGATTTTCGTTATTCATTGAGCCCTATATCATGACCGACGGAGGTCCCATAAATAGCACTTTGTCGGCCATGTTATATATTTATAAACAGGCGTTTTCGTTTTATCACATGGGCTATGCTGCCACGCTGGGATTTTTCTTTGCGCTGGTGGTTTTTACAGTGGTTTTGATTCAGAAAAAAGTGATTGAGAAGGATATAGCTTATTAACTGATGCTTATGAAGAGAATCTTATTCTACATAATACTAATTTTCTGGACAATCCTGTTCCTCTACCCTTTTCTGTGGATGCTTTCTGCCACGCTGAGACCAGAAGCAGAAATCGGTAGTTTTGGGATCATTCCATCGAAGGTCTCATTATCCAGCTACATCACCGTCTTTCAGAAAATTCCAATTTTGAGGGCGTTTCTCAATAGCTTGTTGGTAGCTTCTGCGGTTACGGCGGGAGTGATTGTGTTTGGATCAATGATTGGGTATTCTCTGGCACGGCTTAATTTTCGGGGTAAAAAACTGATCTTCGCTGTCATTCTGTTCACGATGACGCTGCCGTTTCAGATCACCCTGATTCCACAATATATTTTAATGGTAAAATTTCATTGGACGGAAAGTTATCTCGCGCTGATCATTCCCTATCTGGTCAATACCTTTGCGATCATTTTGTTTCGTCAACATTTTCTGACTATTCCTCAGGATCTGGTTGACGCTGCCCGAATGGATGGGTGCTCTGAATTTCATATTTTATTCCGAATTTTCTGGCCACTTTCTGTTCCAGCGATTATTACCGTCGGAATTATCACCTTCATGACAGCCTGGAACGAGGTGCTCTGGCCATTGATCGTGATTCACGAGCGGGACATGATGACGCTCCCCCAAATCGTCACCATTTTCGTGGTTGGTGGACAAGCAGAAGGATTGATGGGCGCGAAATTAGCTGCCGCCATGTTATTGGCATTGCCGATCATTGTAGCGTACAGCATCTTTCAACGGTATTTCATAGAAAGCATGGCGACTTCTGGTCTTAAGGGATAATTGGGGATTTGGGTAATTCAGCGATGGAACGATGGAGCATTGGAGTGATGGTGTTATTGTGCAATTCATCGCTCCAATATTTTATGACTCCACAACTCCGATTATTGAGAGGCACTGTCTCTACTTATTTAGATTTTTTTTACAAACTATGGAGTGCTTTGACTGTGTCAAAGCCTAAATTGACGCAGTCAATTTACTCCAAAATCTTCCTTAAAAGAAAAAAGAATTAATAGCGACCAAGCAGTATTATTTAAAATATGAAATTGAAATTTGTTAAAATTTTTCTTTTTTTTCTGATACTGATAAACTGTTCC
>JAEAME010000451.1_pt1 | contig 42483 bp, 39 predicted proteins | sample 8958731 | NCBI WGS metagenome assembly JAEAME01 (sample SAMN16933194, study PRJNA681113) | bioreactor sludge metagenome | isolation source: anerobic bioreactor sludge (Control) | place: India:Bengaluru | collected 2018-10-24
TGCGGAGGAAACCAGCTTTTTCTCAATAAATGGGCAACCGAAAAGCTTTCGACGCTTATTCTTAGCAAGTCCAGGGGGACCGTTGTTGTTTTCTGCCCATTTTGTCACATGGCAATGAAAACATTTGGTGTAGGTAGAAAAGTTATTTATCTGACGGATCTTCTACTTTACGTAATGGGAGAGAAGAATTCTTTATGAATATAGTGATAATTGGTGGTGGTATAAGCGGAATATCTGCTGCAAAGGTTGCCTTGGGAGAAAAGCATGATGTAACAATACTGGAATCCACCCCTGAACCCGGCGGACTCATGGCGCGCATAGCGAACTGCAGGGTAGGGTTCAAAACCTTTTTTGATGAAATACGGGATAATGAAAAGCTTTCGGTTATCAGTGATGCAAAGGTTGCAAAAGTCGATAAAACAGACAAGACTTGGACTGTAACCCTCGATGATGGACGGGCTTTGACTGCGGACAGGGTAATTATTGCCACGGGCCTAACTCCCTATGATCCTGTCGAATATAAGGGAAAGAGGGTTCTTACCAGTCTTGAATATGATGCTGTCATTGATCAGCGGCAAGGCGAACTCCCCGCTGATTTTAACAAGATAGGTTTTTTCCTTTGCGTTGGATCCCGTTCAAAGGATTACCCTCTCTGTTCCTCAGTCTGCTGCTCATATACGTTGCGTGAGGTCAAGTGGACGCTCCAGAGAGCAAAGCCGGAGATTACTGTCTTTTATAACGATCTCAGGTTTTTTGGTCAGGAGTTTTACATGGAGAAGGCTTACCGGGATACCGGTGTAAAGTTTGTCAGGGCTAACTCCCGGTATTTCGAGGAAGACGAGCACGGCGTTACGGTACGGTACTATTCCGGCAGTGAATTGAAGGAGGAGCGCTTTAACTATGTTGTTCTTGCCATCGGGCTTCGTCCTAACCCACAACTCGCGGATTTGAGCAAGCTCTTTGGCTTCTCATTAAATGAATACGGATTCGTCAATGAAAAAACGCCACTCCGGACGGACGCGGAAGACGTCTATGTTTCAGGCGGCGCCCTTGAGCCCATGAATATAAAGGATTCGATTCTCACAGGATTTGGTGCCGGATTGCTCGCTGTCAGGGGACCGGAAAGGGTGATTGCAAACGAAAAGCAGGATGAGCGACTTTACTATGAAGAGGAGCCTGAATTCCCCCTTTTCGATGGAAATTTGAGCACCTACCTCTTTTATCTGGGAACTGAAGACTATACTCTAGGCATATTCTATGAGTATATCTCCTCGAAATTTATTGAGGAAGCAAGAGAATTAAAAAAGAACGGCAAAACCGTTTATGTGATAACGCGAAACATGGTCACTCCCTCCTATGCCGAGCTTGCCTATGAGGAGGCGAGGAGAGAAGGTGTTATTTTTGTTCATCTTGAGGAGGATGAGACATTTGCTCTTGACGGAGATCAGGTTCGTATTCGGAGAGATGGACGCGATCTTATCTTTAGTCCAGACAAGGTTATTCGCTTCGACGATTATGCAGCAATGATGCAAAATAAGGAATTTCTCTCTCTCTATCGTTCCGAACCCCAGATCAGATGGTCACCTACAAAATGGGGAAGAAAGAAATATCATGTAGGGTTCATCAGGCATCCGAGAGAAAAAAGATGGGAACAAAGGGAGATCCTCGGGGCCTTAGGCGAGATGATCCTTGATCACGAAGAGGATAGGGTACTCCCCGAGTTCAACGAGGAGCGCTGCAGCGGCTGCGGATCATGCAAAGAGGCATGTCCCGCCGGCGCTATAGAAATGCTGATCCGCGAGAAGCAGATTGCCATTTTTGGGCCCGTAACATCAGCCGGTGTCCCAATTGCCCATGTGAAGGAAGATACCTGCATCGGCTGCGGTCTGTGCGCATCAACCTGTCCATCGGATGTGATAAGCCACTCCAAAGCATGATAACGTGTGTACGCGTCAATGCGTTTTCGTATTGTACAGGGAAGGAAAGCGTCTTGCCGTTATTTCCTCAAAAGCATGGCGCCGCTTGAGTAGCCGCCGCCAAAGACAGTTATAACGATCAATTCGCCTTTCTTAAACCTGCTCCAGTTTTGTGAAAGGCCAATTATGGTGCTTGCGCAGCCCGTATTGCCCATATCTTCTATATTCACGATCAACTCACCGTTTCTTAATTCAAGACCCTCTGCCACCTGCGCGATGATCCTTGAATTTGCTTGATGAGGTATAAGATGGACGATCTGGTCCAATGTCAAATGGTTTTTTTTCAGGATGCACTTGACTTCCGAAATCATATATTTGCTTGCATTCACAAATATATCTTTACCGAACGGCATCTTGAGACCGCCTTCGTTGGGCCTTAGATAAACTCCTTCCGTTCCCTTGCCGATATGACCGAGGCCTGTCGTGTTAAGATCGAGAATCTTTATATCATCATCGGAAGTCTTCTCTTTTGAGATAAAAATAGCCCCGGCTCCATCACCCCATAAATGGCCTGATTGCTCATCCATATCATCGCTGTATGCGGTATTGTGCTCTGAAGAAATAACAAGGGCTTTTTTTGATTTGTTTGTGGCGAAATATCCTTCTACAATCTCTACGGCATTCAAGAATGAGGAACATGCGGACGAAATGGAGATGACCCTGGCCCTGGCAATATTGAAATAGCGCTGAACTGCGTGGGCAAGTGTTCCAACGGTATCATAGGGCGTGTACGTGGCACCGACAATGAGATCTACGTCCCTTATTGGATAAGAGAGTTTGTCTATTGCAGTCTTCACCGCTTCTATGGCCATGGTATTTGTATTTTCATCACTGTTTGCCTTTGAACGAGACCGGATTCCGGATCGCTTAAAGATCCATTCGTCAGATAGGCCCACCAATCTTGTGTAGTATTCGTTAAAAATGGTTGTTGCTGGTATGTAATGCGAAGCCGTTGTTATATACATGAATCGGTTACTTTCCTTAGTATCTTTTTTTGTTTTATGCTCATTCACGATATTCACAGTTTTTTCGTCAAAAAGCGCCGTTAATGATCATCAGAAAAATATATCTTAGCCTCGGTGTTGATAAAATCACCCACCTTATTTCACGATAAACTATTTTGTGCTTGAAGATTGCGCCGGTAATACGCAGAGGCAACTTTGATAGCAAATTGTGAACAATATAAAGTATAAAGGGCAGGCTTGTCTGAGTCAAGAGAATTCGATTAACCCCAATGCCTCGGAAACCTATGCTGTTGTTTTCTTGTTTCTGCTCAGATAATCTGAAAATACCGAATTATTTCATCAGTTCTGTACCAATAATAGTTTTTTCAACCTCTTTCGTTCCTTCGTAAATCTCAACGATCTTTGCGTCCCGATAGAATCTCTGGATGTCATACTCGGCAATATACCCGTAGCCTCCGTGGAGTTGCAACGCCTGATTGACAACCCAGACAGCGGTATCTCCTGCATACCATTTTGCCATGGAGATGAGCGCCGGGTCAAGCTTCCCGTGGTCGAGAAGATACGCTGACCTCCAGTAAAGTCCTCGTGCCGCTTCAACTCGTGTCGCCATTTCAGCGATTATGAACTGAATCCCCTGCAACTGGGAGAGGGTACCGCGAAAGGCTTTTCTTTTCTTCACATGGGATATGGCCATCTCAAGGGCCCCCTGAGCGACGCCTACGCCCTGGGCGGCCACATGGTTTCGTGTTTTGTTAAAGAAATCCATTAGTTGGTAAAATCCCCTCTTTTCATGGCCGACGATGTTCTCCACAGGGACTTCCACGTTATTCAGGCTTACCTCTGCGGTATTTGAAGCTCTAATCCCAAGTTTGCCATGTATCTTGGTAGCCTCGTAGCCGGGTGTTGATGTCTCTACCAATATGACGCTAAACCGATTATGGATTTTATTTTCTTCCGGATGGGTGAGGGCGTATACGAGCATGTAGTCCGCGAGACATCCGTTGGTGATGAACATCTTGGATCCATTAATGACGTATATGTCTCCTTTCTTTTCAGCCTTGGTTTTGATCATTGTTACATCGCTGCCTGCGTCAGGCTCGGTGATACCAAAGCCAATAATTGCATCCCCGCTTACCAGGGGAGGAAGATATTTTTTCTTTTGTTCTTCTGTACCAAAGGCCTGGACCATTTCAGATCCGAAGGTGCACGAAAGGATTGCCTGTCCGCATCCCGGATCTACCCTCCAGAATTCTTCTGAAATGAGAGAGTGCTCAAGAAAACCAAGACCTGCGCCGTTGTACTCTTCTTTGATGAAGGTACCAACAAAGCCGTTTTCACAGGCCTTCTTCCACAGAGTCTGATCGAACTCTTCTTTCTCGTCGAACTCCTTTGCGCGGTCTTTGAATTCGCCTTCTGCGAATTCTCTGGCCGCTTTTTTGATATCAATTTGTTCGGCTGCGAGTTCCATAATCTGTCTCCCTACCGGTTTATTTGTGGGTCAAATCATCCATCATACAATTCTTTGAGCCGGGTCTTCTCCTGAAAAAACCATGGGGGCATGATTGTGAAGTGTGACCCGGCTCCAATGCTCAGACGTAAATGCCGTCTTGGGGGCTATCTTGTGTCTTATTCCGTCTCTTCGTGACGCTTGCGCTCTTCTCTCCTCATCTCTCTTCTTAGTAGCTTGCCAACCTTTGATTTGGGCAGCATATCCCTGAACTCTATATACTGGGGGATTTTGTACGAGGCCAGATGGTCCCTGCACCAATGGATAAGATCATAGCCTGTTACCCCCTTTACATCCTCCTTCAAAACAACAAAAGCTTTTATCCGTTCTCCTACTTTTTCGTCAGGGACCCCAACTGCACATGCAGCAAGAACTGCGGGATGTTCCTGAAGGGCTGCCTCAATCTCAGAAGACGAAACCCTGTAACCTTTGTGCTTTATGGTATCAGCCGTCCTGTCCACAAAATAGTAGAAGCCCTTTTCGTCGCTTTTTATGACATCGCCGGTTCGGTACCATCTCTGCCCCTCGATTTCGACGAAGGATTCCTGAGTTTCGCCCTCTTTGTTCCAGTAAGCATTTACCATATGGTCCGATGCGACAAGTAACTCTCCGGCTTCTCCAACCGGCATGTCCTGCAGGCTTGCTTCATCGATAATTTTAACTTTCTTTGTACGAAGTACCTTGCCTATGCTTCCCGGGGGTATTGCTTCTGTCACTGTCGGCATGGTCACGCCACCGCAGGTTTCAGTAGCTCCATAGCCTTCGAAAATCGGTTTTCCAAATGTTTCTTTCCACCGTCTCGCAATTTCCTGAGGCAGCACATCGCCTCCGCTGAAACAATAGGAAAGGGATGAGATGTTATAGAAATCAAGCCTGTCATGTTCGAGAATCATTCTGTAAAGGGCAGGAACACCGAAAAAGGTCTTTGCCTTGTATGTCTGAACATAATAAAGAAACGCATCGATGTTGACCTTGGGCATGATAATGACACAATCTCCCGTGATACAGAGGGGACCGAGACCAAACACCTGACCCAATATATGGAAAAGAGGGCCTCCCTGCAATATTACGTTATCAGGTGGTGGGGTCAAAGGGGCACTGACCTCCAATTGAGCTCTTACAGATTCCAGGAAAAGGGCATGACTGATAGGGACGCCTTTCGGGTTTTTGGTCGTCCCACCCGTATAGAGCATTTCAAGAGGTTCGTTGCCATCAACTTCGACACCGGGCATTGGTGTCCTGGTTTTCATAAGATCTCTAAGTTCATAGATTCCCTGGCTCTTTTCTATTTTGCCTTCTGGTATCCTGTCGAACCCTTTACCGATAAGCCGCTTATAACGAGGTAAAAGATCCGCCATTCTTGTAACAATAACAGTATCGAGAGCACCATCTTCTTTTAGTTCTTTGGCATAGCCAAAGTTTGTGTCTGCGCATATGATGGTTCGCGCCCCTGAATCCCCGGCTATATAGGTCAGATCCCGGGGTGTATAAATTGGAGCTATAGGTACCACTATTGCCCCTATTTTTTGAATAGAAAGCCAGCAGATAATCCATTGAGGCGTGTTCGGCATATAAAGAATGATCTTATCGCCTTGTTTTATGCCTAAAGATTTCAGCCCGGTGGCAAGCCTCTCCACATATGCGAAAAGATCAATATAATGAAATGTCTCACCCAAGTATCGAATTGCCGGTCTTCCTTTGTGCTGGTTCACCACTTCTTCGAAAGTGTGATATACATTCATTGTGTGTTACACTCCAAAATAGGCTGCTTTTATCTCAGGGTTGTTGTAGAGCTCCTCTCCGGTTCCGTGGAGAGTGAGCATACCGTTTTCCAGGACATATCCCCGGTCGATAATGGGGAGCACGGGCCGAGCGAACTGTTCGCAGATCAAGATTGTGACGCCTGCCTCTTTCCGGATTGTCACGATTGATTCTATCAGCTTTACCTGGATAGCAGGGGAAAGACCGAGAAGCGGCTCATCAAGGAGTATCAGCTTGGGTTTTGCCATAAGCGACATCCCGATGGCAAGCATCTGCTGTTCGCCGCCGCTCAAAAAGCCGGCTTTTCTTTTCCGTAAAGGTACGAGCGCGGGAAATATTTTGTAGATGGACGCTATTTTCTCTTTCATTTCCGCCCGGGGTAATAAGTAAGCGGCGATCTTCAGGTTTTCTTCCACATCGCTTTCTACAAAGACCGGATGCCTTTCACGGGAGAGAACTATTCCTCTTTTCACCCGCTCATCGGCCCAACAATCGGTAATATCCTGTTCAAGGAAAGAGATTTTGCCGAAAATGGTTATTCTCTCGCCGCCTTTGCGTTGTTCCTTGAGCTTTGTGTCAAGCAGGAGTCCGGAAATAGTATTCATCAGTGTGGTTTTGCCGGCGCTGTTCGAGCCGATGATACCTACGATTTCACCTCTATTCACTTCAATAGAGAGTTCGTTAATTGCGATGGCATTTTCATAGAAGACCATAAGCTTGTCAACATTCAGCATATCCTCACCCTCTACACCTCCACACCGAGGTACGCCTTCTTTACCTCTTCATCTTCCAGTATTTCTTTCGGGGGACCCTCCTTTATCATCTGTCCATGATTAAGAACGATCACCTTATCTGCTATCCTGAATAATTCTTTCAGTCTGTGTTCCACCATGATTACAGTCTTGCCATCCAGTAAGATTTTTTCAATAATAGGAATAATGCTTGTTACCTCCGCAATAGAAAGTCCGGAAAATAATTCATCGAGAATATATACCTCGCTTTTCAACGCAAGGAGACGCCCAAGCTCAAGTCTTTTCAGGTATCCGTGAGGAAGCACGCTCGCCGTTTTATAAGGGACAGAAGAATCCCGTTCAAAGCCGACCTCCTCGAGAACATCAAGTGCCACTGCGTCCTTATCGCCGAATTTCCCTCCCGAGGACGCCCTGACTCGTGGAGAGGCCAGAGGTACAATAATATTTTTGTAAGCAGGTAGGTGAAAAAAAGGTTTAACCATCTGGAAAGCTCTTCCCACACCGATATTTGTTACTCTGTAGGGTGGTAACCCAATCAATTCATTACCGTTGAAAAGTACGCTGCCCTTGTCAGGCTTGACAAAGCCTGTGACGATGTTGACGAAGGTAGTTTTTCCGGAGCCGTTGGGACCTATTATGCCAAGGAGGGTATTCTTCTCCACATTTACGCTGACGTTGTCCAATGCGGTCACTCCGCCAAAGGTCTTCGTGATTCCTTTTACCTCAAGAATGTTCATTTAGTCTAACCTCACCCATCGTTCCATCTCATTGTATTTTCGTGATGCATAGTGGAAGATGCCTTCAGGCAAAGCAACAACGCAGATGACCAGGATAAACCCGTAAAACACAATCCGCAAGGTGCCGAATTCACGCAAAAGCTCGGAAAGGGGTACAAGAATACATGCGCCGACAAGGGGGCCGGCAAGGGTGCCGATACCTCCGATTGCGGCTGCAGCAATGGGGAGGATCGAGAATTCCATGGCAAATACGGGCATGCCGGTGAACTGATAGGAGTGCGTCATAAAGGCTCCACAGAACGCGCAAATGCTGCTTCCTATGAATAATGCCTGGGCTTTAAAGGCATAAATGTTGATACCTGATGCCATAGTGGCCCTGTCGTTGTCTCGTATGCTCACAAAAATAAGTCCGTAATCAGAAGCGATAAATCTTCTGAGCCCAAAGAGTGCTGCCCACATAGCTGCAAGAATCACTGTGATCTCAATCCACACGTTAGGGAAGGGACTTAAACCTGTAATACCTTCAGTGCCCCCAAGCATTTTAGTCGCTTCAACCAGACGCATGAGCATCAGAGGTAGAATAAGTGTTACCATGGCAAAGTAGATTCCCCGGAGTCTTATAACGGGAAGAAGAATCATAGTGGAGAGGAATCCGCCAACTATAGTAGCCACAGGGATAGTAACATAAACAGGCAGATGGAGGTAATGGTTGAGGCTACCGGCGGTGTATGATCCTATACCGAAGAAAAGGGCCTGTCCGAGAGAAAGCATCCCGCAACTTGAAAGGAAGTCCCAGGAAACTGCAAGCATGGCAAAGATGCATGTAGTAATAAGCACCTTTTTCCAGTATAGGGGCAGGAAATAGGCAAGGAGAGCAATCCCAATGATTGGTATCAATCTTGGGAACAGGAGGTACCACATCTCCTTGTACGATGTGACAGCATAAATATCATCAGAGCGGGCCTTAATGCACCGATCAATACGTTCTTTGCGATAATTTCCCTTCAAACCCTCTCCTCCAACTCTTTTTGGTGTCCCAGCAGTCCCGAAGGTTTTATTGCCAGAATGATCAGAATGGCAATAAGGCTTACGATCATGGTCCAGTGTGCAGAAACATAGGTAGCGGTAATGGTCTGGGCATAACCAATGATGAAACTTGCAAGTATAACCCCGAAGGTGCTTCCAAGACCTCCCACTATGCAGACAGACAAAGCGCTGATAAGCACATCATAGCCGCTGTCCACTGTAATTGTACCAAGAGGGAGGATGACAATCGCTGCAAAGGCTCCCAGAGCACAGCCCATACCCATACTCCACCCTGCAATCCTGTCAGGGTTGATCCCCAGTGACAGCGATGTGTGTTCTTCCTGGGCTATTCCTCTGAAGGCAAGTCCAACTTTCGTGAAATGGGTAAACAGATAGAGGGCAGCGATGAGAAGGATCACAAAGCCAACGATGAAAAGCCGTTGGATATCAACAAAAGCCCCAAGAATCTCGACAGAACCGTCTACGAAAACAGGAAGGGAATACTTGAACCCTATAAATCCCACATACCGGAGAAATTCGAGTATAATGATTGAGATGCCAAAGGTGGCAATGACCTCTGAGATTACAAGTCCCCGTATCCTCTTGATGATAAACCGGTAAATGAGTGCCCCGAATATCCCGATAAGAACGATTGTCAGTGCCGCAGATAGAGCATAGGGAATACTCAACTGATTGATGAAAGTCCAGGTAAGAAAACCCGCAACAACATATATGGCCCCATAGGCGAAATTCGCCACACCCGAGATCCCGAAGGTTAGATTGAACCCGAGGGCCATCAAGGCGAGGACAGTACTGTTTATGAGGCCATATACGAGCATGGGAACCTCTACTTCATCCAGGAAGGTTTCTGGACTTTGTCTGATGCAATCGACTCAGGCCACACAACAGCCATTTTGCCCTTTTGCCACTGGAAAGTGCATCCCACTGCCGCCTGCTTCGGGTCAGTTCCGAAAATTGTCTGATGGCTCTGATCAAACTTAATCCTGCCGATTGCGCCGGCCATATCTGTAGCCTGAAGAGCCTGTACAACCTTATCAGGATCGAGAGTACCTGCTTTCTCGATGGCGTTCGCAAGAACGTAAACTGCGTCATAGGCAGGAGCAGCGCCATGACCGGACTGGATGTCCTCTTTCCATCTTTTCTGATATGCTTCGGAGAGCTTGACCGCTGGTGGATATGCCTTGATCGGGAAGTAACCGATCTCAAACACAACATTCATAACGCCATCAATATCTTCTCCAAAAGTTTTCCAGGCTTTTGAGCCCATGAGGGGTGAGATGAAACCAGCCATGAGAGCCGGGACTTTCATACTCTTCCACTGTTTTACGAGGATACCGCTTGTAGGCATATCAAAGATTGGCAGAATAACCTGGACACCGGCTGAGCGGGCTTTCAGAAGTCCTGGAGAAAAATCAGTTGCCCCAACAGGGAATTTGTCGAAACCTGTTACTGTCCAGCCATTATCCTTGAACCATTTCTCCATCATCTGTCCTGTGGCCGATGCCCAGAGTACATCCTGGGTTGCAATGTAGACTTTGTTGTAGCCGAAATCCTTGTTGATGAATTTCATGGTATTTTGAATGTATCCGGCAAGATACCGAGAATCAAGGCAGTTCCTGAATGAGTATTTATATTTTTCCTTGTCTGACATCAGCTTTTCCTGGAACTTCGGAGTCATGGCGATAGTTCCGATATTGATAGTTTTGTACTTGGAATAGATATCCATGGCGGCGAGGAGCGCCTCAGAGCGAAAGTTGCCGACGACCGAGGCAAATATTTTCTTGTCAAGGATCAGTTTTTCAATCCCGAGCAAGGCCTCCGATGTTGGAACACCTGGTTCACCATCTCTGATATCCAGGGCTTCAATCTTCAGGAGTCTTTTTTCCTGACCTACCTTAACACCACCCTTCGCATTAATCTCTTCAACGGCAAGCTGTGCTGCTTTGTGTCCTTCATAGCCTTCAATTAACTTCAAAGAAGTTGGAACACCAAGAGTGATATACTGTTGAGCTGCCGATGGAAGAACAAAGAGAACGGTAAGAGCGATACTGACAAATATAGGAAAGACCCTCTTCATAATAACACCCCCTGTTTTAATTGTTTTTTTCAGACGTCTTAAACTGTTACTTTTTTTATCACATACCCCCCCAGCTGTAGCTGATACTATTACCTTATCCATCATTGCGTTAGCAATAAGAGTGCCAAGAGGGGAAATTCAAGCTGAGATTGTGTTCATAGAACATAAGGAGTTCTGAAATAGATATCGTTGTGTAATATATTTCAACGAAGTGTATAGTAATTAGTCATTAAAATGTAATAAAATTAGCCAACGATGCATTTGCGATCAAAATGTGTTTTTTCCTGATGAGGCCATTCACGTAATGTCACGCAAAGACAAAAGATTTATTGATAAATCAGGCAAGGAGAAGATACATTTGGAATATAACATGCATAGAATTAATTTTTCTAAGGCCGCTAACTTGAAAAAAAAGAGGATTATACAGGCAGCAAACAGGAGGAGGATGAGGCGTGGCCTCCTTTGCAAAGAATTATTGGGTACTGAGGTTTTTCTTGAAAGCGCAGAAGATGTGATACGTTTTGCAGAGCGCAAGCTAAGCACAGTTGCACTTCGGGAGTCGAAAAACAAATACAGAGATTTATCTGAAAAATCATTTGTTGGCGTTTATCTGATACAGGACGATTTGTTCAAGTACGTTAACCCGAAACTCGCAGAAATATTTGGTTACACTACAGATGAACTTATTGACAAGAGGGGGCCAAAGTATGTGGTATGGCCGCAGGACTGGCCTCTGGTAAATGAAAACATCAGGAAAAGAATAACCGGGGAGATAGAATCAATCCAATATGAGTTTCGGGGAATTACGAATAGAGGGGAGCTTAGATATATTGAGGTATATGGATCACGCACCTCCTATAGAGGAAGACCTGCCGTGATCGGTACCCTTCTTGATATTACCAAGAGAAGAAGAGCAGAAGAGCTTCTCAAAGATGCGGAACAAAAGTACCGAAGCATATTTGAGAATGCCGTTGAAGGAATTTTCCAGAGTGCCCCGGAGGGCAAGCTCATTTCGGCCAATCCGGCATTTGCAAAGATGCTGGGATATGGCACTCCCGAGGAGTGCCTCTCATTAATTACGGACATTGGCTATCAGCTCTATGCTGATCCTGGATTTAGAGATGAATTCATACGGCAGGTTGAAGATAACGGGTTGTTGAAAGGCTTTGAATGCGAACTGTGCAAAAAAAATGGTGAAAGAATATGGGTCTCCATGAACGCCCGACGAGTCCATGACGCAACCAAAAGAGTTCTTTATTACGAGGGGACTCTTGAAGATATTACCGAGAAAAGGAAAGTAGAACAGGAACTGAATCACCTGCACCTTTTTAACACTGCAATTATCGAAAACGCACCGGTAGCCATTTTTACCGTTGATTTGAACGGCAAGTTCATGAGCGTAAATCCGGCTCTTGCAACTCTTTCCGGCCTGGGGCGCGAAGTTGAAGAGAAGCTTCTGGGCTTTAACTGGCTTGAGAACCCGTATACTATACGGTGCGGTCTGGCGGAATATATAAGAAAAGGCCTCCAGGGTGAGCCTTTTCAGCTCTGGGATTTTGCATTTATGACATACAAGGGAGACAGGAACATCTTTATGGATTTTAAGGGTGTTCCTCTGAAAGGAAAAGACGGAGATATTGAGGGACTTCTCTGCATAATTGAAGAAACAACTGAGCGGGTGATGACGAGAGCGAAGCTTATGCAGGAAGCAAAGATGTCGGCAATCGGCAGACTTTCGGCGAGCGTTGCTCACGAGCTCAATAATCCTCTCGGCACATTAGTAGCATATGCAGAGCGAGCGACAAATTACCTTGAATCAATTGGGGAAAACCATCCGGCGCCATTGGAATTAGGGAAACTGAGGAGCTACCTCAACATTATTGATGAGGAAGCATTCCGGTGTAAGCGGGTGGTGTCCGATATCCTCAGTGTTCCCAAAAAAGAGGGTATGGAGATCGTTCAGGTAGATGTCGAGCGACTTCTCGACAAGATTCTTGAACAAATAAGCATCGACAATGGCGATATCATGATCATACGTGAAGCAAGTGCTCCCTTGCCGGGTATTAGAGGGGATTCAAGAGTGCTGCGGCAGGTGTTTGTCAATCTTATAAACAACGCCGTTGAAGCCCTCGAGGGAAGAGTCGATGCAAAGCTGTGGATACGGACGGCAATCAAAGATAACATGGTAACTGTGGATGTTGAAGATAACGGGATTGGCATCGCCAATGGGATTATCGATAAAATCTTTGAACCATTGTTTACAACCAAAGAGCCAAAAAAAGGTATCGGCCTGGGGTTGTCACTCTGTCATGATTTTGTTAAAAGCATGGGGGGAAACATAGAGGTTGAGAGCAGGCCCGGATTTGGTACCAACTTCAGCGTATCGCTTCCAATCTACAGGGAGGGCAGACAGGCAGGAATGAACGCACCATGATTCGGGTACTGATAGTAGACGATGAAATTAGGCTTGCCGAGGCTTTTCGGGAGCAACTGACCGAAGAGGGAATGAGAGTATTTATAGCTTCCCAGGCCAAAGAAGCGTTGTCTATCATGAAACGTGAAAGTATCGATGTGGCCGTTCTCGATATCAAGCTTCCGGATATGGACGGTGTCGAGCTGCTCCTCAAGCTGAAACACATGGAACCGACAACTGAGGTAATCATGCTTACGGGCTATGCTTCAGTGGCTACCGCTATAAGGTCGATGAAGCTCGGGGCATACGATTATCTTACCAAGCCATGTAAATTGACTGAGCTTTCGAACGTAATCACCAAAGCACACGAGAAAAAGATGTTGAAGGTTAAGACAATTGTTCTCGAAGAACATCTCCACAGGATGGGAATGCGAGATGAATTCATAGGAAAGAGCAAAGAAATGGAGAGAGTCAGGAAGCTTATCGCCATGGTTGCGGGATCGGATATTCCTGTACTCGTTCTTGGCGAGACCGGAACCGGCAAAGAACTGGCTGCAAGGGCTATTCACGATCAGGGCCCGCGTGCGGGCAATCCTTTTGTTGTTGTTAATTCAAGTATTTTTCAGGAGACTATGCTTGAGAGTGAACTCTTCGGGTATAAAAGGGGAGCTTTCACCGGCGCAGAAACAGACAAATTGGGTCTCATCGAAATTGCAGATCGTGGCACCTTTTTTATTGATGAGATCGGTGAAATGGGGATGAGTATACAGGCAAAGCTCTTAAGAGTTCTTGAGACAGGAGTATTCAGAAAACTCGGTGATACGAAAGAAATAAAGGTTGATGTCAGGTTCATTTTTGCAACAAACAAGGATTTGAAAGAGGCGGTAGAGGAGAAAAGATTTCGCAAGGATCTGTTCTTTCGTATCAGTTCTTTCATTATTACTCTTCCACCTTTGCGGGATAAAAGAGAGGACATTCCTGTTCTGATAAATTATTTTATAGAGAAGTTTGCAAAGGGAGGAAAAAAGAAGAGGTTATCACGCGAAGCAGTGGAGTCGATGGTGGCGTACGATTGGCCGGGCAATATACGGGAGCTTTCTAACGTTATAGAAAGGGCAATTATCGTAAGCGGTGATCGTGAGGAGATTCTTGCCAGTGATCTTTCTGAGGGTCTGTTGAATCCTGTTTCGCGGGTGAAAGAACCAAAGGAGTCCAATCCGACGGGTAGAGTATTGAGTCTTGTCGAGATGGAGTCAGAATATATTCGAGCTGTTTTGCACTCTGTGGGTGGGAATAAGAGCAGGGCAGCGCGTCTTCTGGGAATTAGCAGAAAGAATCTCTACGATAAACTTAATGCTTCACATTCCTGACTTAATAACAATACTTAAATGCCTCTGACGAAAGTCTGGAATTTTCCGCTTAACTCTTCCCAGGCGGTAATTATTTTTTGCTACATAATGAAAATCAGGGAATGAATGAATAAAATATGAGCATGGTCATATATTCTACGTATTTAACTGACCATTAATGCTGCAAGAATACTTTATCAAAATGGGTCGTTATGCTATCGGGTCGGGTAAACATGATGCACGTCTGGCGCCGATATATATCCAAAAATAGAAAATCATGTTCAAGGGAGGACACAATGAAAGGTTTTATGCAAACAATAGTGCTCTTATTGCTCGTGGTTGGGATTGCCGGCGCAGTATATGGATCTCCAAAGTTAATAGGACAGCCCGTAGAATACACGAGCCAGGGTAAGACCTTCAAGGGGTATCTTGCTTTCGATGAAAGTTTTGAAGGTAAACGGCCAGGGGTTTTGGTAGTTCATGAATGGTGGGGGCTCAATGAATATGCAAGAAAAAGGGCTCAAATGCTTGGTGAACTCCGATATGTCGCCCTTGCTGTGGATATGTATGGAGATGGCAGGACTGCCACTCATCCCGATGATGCAGGTAAATTCTCTTCGGAACTTATAAAAAACTTTGATGTTGCCAAGCAACGTTTTCTGGCAGCCATGGATTTTTTAAAACGACAACCCATGGTTGATCCAACTCAGATAGCTGCCATTGGTTATTGCTTTGGCGGTGGTGTGGTTCTAAACATGGCCAGGCAAGGGGCTGATCTGAAAGGAGTTGCAAGTTTTCACGGAAGCCTCAGTGCTGTCAAGCCCGCCCGGGAGGGGCAAGTTAAGGCAAAAATCCTGGTCCTTCATGGAGCAGATGATAAGTTTATCAAACCTGAACAGATAGAGGACTTTAAAAAGGAGATGTCATCTGCGCGGGTCGACTACCAGTTCATTTCGTATCCAGGGGCAATGCATAGCTTTACAAGTTCTGAGGCGGATGTGCTTGCAAAGAAATTCAACATGCCCATTGCGTACGATGAGAGCGCCGATAGACAATCTTGGGAAGAGTTGAAAATGTTCATGAAAAAAATATTTGAGAAATAACCAAGATTTTTCAAATGGTTTTGAGAGTAGAAAGATAACACGGAAATTTATTATGAGCGCTCAGAAGATACTTTGAGCTCAAGGCAGGCTTAATTCGAGCTTTATAAAAAAGGATTAACCCGTTGGCATTTGACGCCTTGCGCAGAAACTAGAGAGATATAGAAGAGAATTACCCAAGTTTGCTTTCTCGTTCTTCCTGTGAAAAAATTATTTATTATGTAGCGTCTTTCTCCTCTCTTACGATACCCTGATAGCCCTGAATGGTCCCGTCAAGCCTTCGCAAAGGTGTGCCGTTGACACGACAGACCATGATTGTTTCGTCTTTTTTCCTCAATTTTACCTTGAGGTCTTCGACGAAGCCTTGCTCTTGTACTTTCTTTATGTATGTTATGCATTCGTCTCGGTTGACATATGTGTCGATGGCCCGTAATTTTTTCGTCTCTTCTTTCGTATAACCGAACAGATTGAGAAAGGACTGGTTCACATCAGTCAGAATCCCTGTTTTGTCGGTGATAAATATACCATCTCTTGAGTCCTCAAAAAGCGTCCTGTATTTCTTTTCACTTTCTTTGAGGGCTTCTTCAGATTGGGCGCGTTTTGTTATGTCCATAATAACTCCCAGGACACCGACCACGCGTCCCTCCTTCTTTATAGGTGTAGTGCCGATCTGCGCCCACGCTATATCATCTGCCGCCCTCTTGTAAGAAAACTCGTATGGAGAGACCTGTTCTCCTCGCACGGTAGCGTTGAAATGCTCTTTGACAATCTCTCTTTGCTGCGGCCTCACTATGTCAAATAAACTTTTATCCTTATACCACTCCCGTGGATACCCTGATCTCTTAACCACCACGTCATTCACATACGTAAAACGTCCTTCTGTATCAAAGGTGAAGACTCCGTAATGCATATTCTTCAGAATAGACTTAAAGCCCGGCTCGCTTTTTTCCAGCGACTCTTCTTCCTTCTTAAGATCGGTGATGTCCTGAGAGGCAACCACTGCATGGGTTGCTTGACCATTGGCGTTAAAGTATGGGGAATAGGATACACGGTAGCATCGTGGCTCATGTCCGGGTATTTCCAGCCAATTTTCGTAACGGACTACATTGCCCGCAAAACATTGATCAAGATGTTTCTTGATAATTTTATTGAAACTCGCTTCACCCCAGATTTGTGCTACCGGATGGCCAACAACGTCTTGTCTGCTCCTTCCATGATCTCTGCAGTAAGCTTCGCTTGCAAACTCATAAACGTAGAATCTATTAATAAGCGTCATGGAATCAATAACTCTATTTGCTATGGATTTCTCTCTCCCTTCTAATTCTTCATGAGTTGGCTTAATTGTTTGGTGTTCTCTTTCTTTAGTATTTTCCAAGCGAGCCCTCCTTCTGAATGAATCATAAAGTTTTGTATACAGTATACAAAAAATATGTAATAATGGCAAATTAATCTTTATCAAAAAAGGCGGAAAAAACCGGCTCGTTCTACTTACATTTTGAGCAGTTATAATACCTTGCATCTTGAGCTTTTAGGTTTTGCTATATCAAGCTTCTTTTGATAATGATATAATAAAAACTGCATACGTTGAGAGTTTACAACTAATTAAGATAACCACTTAGCGAAAATTTATATGATTTTTGGGAAAAAGGAACCTATTTCGACGCTTGACGCAGTTCTTAAATCTAGCTGGAAGCTTCTCCATGAGGGTGTTAGAAACTTCAGAAGTCCTTTTCACCATGCAGCCCTTACGACCATTGATGATAATAAACCCCAGGTAAGGGCTGTTATCTTGAGGGAATTCTCAGAGAAGGGCCGGACATTGATTTGTCACTGTGATGCCCGGAGTCCCAAGATTTTACAGATCCGAAAGAATCCCAATGTGAGCTTGTTTTTCTATGATCCTAAAAGATGGTTGCAAATACGCCTTTCCGGAACGGCTTCGGTTCATACAGATGATACCACTGCTGAGTCACAGTGGGAAAAGGTGAGCGTGTCTCATCGAATCAACTATTGTGCTGAAATTCCGCCCGGTTCACCTACGGAAAAACCAACCGCAGGTCTCCCGGATTTTCTCCGAGATAAAACTCCCAAATTGCTTGACGGCTCTGTGAGCCGTAAAAACTTTGCCGCAATTGTCTGCCAATTTGATGAAATGGATTGGCTGTTATTAAAATTGACAGGCCACATACGTGCTAAATTTTATTGGAAGGATCACGGGGTGGATGCATCGTGGGTTATTCCCTAATTTGAAATATTGAAGGCGGAATCGGCTGTTACTTGCACAAGCAGATACGAGTTAACCTCTCTTTGTTCCCCAGTAAATTGACTGAGAGTGCTATACTTAGATTAAATAAAGATTTTTCTGGGAGGATCATTGATACAATAAAAAAGGGGGATACGATAAAAAATGAAAATGATCAATAAACATTATTGGGTTGTTGGCCAGGTTACAAAGGCGGAGGTGATGCTTGTCGGCAATGGAGAAGGGCATGTATTAGGTATGTTTGAGAGCAGAGGTCTGGCACATATCGGGAACGAAGTAGTAGTGGTGACATCATGGGTGCAAGGTGACCTCATGGACGGAACCGGTCCAATTCGAGGATATACCAGATATGCGTATGAAGATGGTTCTACAATTATTTCCAGAACGGAATATACCTGTACATCGAACCCCGAATCCAAAACACGCCTTTACGAGAACGGCTACGGTGATTTCATAAGGGGCACCGGTCGATTCGAGGGAATCAAAGGGAGTTCATCATGGAAGGGAAGGCAAGTCACGCCTATTTCCAATGAGACAAAAGGGGACTGGATTGTCGAAGGTGACATGGTATATACCTTGCCACCCAGGTAATCTGAAGTGATAAATTTGGATGATCTTCATTTTTGACAATACTTAACGAGAAATGAACCAGACATCGAAGATTTCGTTCAAAAGAAACTCAGCACCACCGGATGGGCAGATAAACGGTTCTATGGAAGCATTGAACATTTTCTGCAGGTCTCCAATTGTTTCGCTATCGGTTGGATCTTCCATAACAACCGTGAGAATTCGTTTTTCCTTATCAAGGCGAAGCGGGACAACCCGTTTTTTCTGAAAGTAGGCATGATTCGCTTCATTGAGCAAATTTTTGTCGACATGATCCTTCTTCGGATGTATCTTTGTGATTCCAAGTTGGACGCAGAGTGAATCGATGAGAATTGAAGAGGTTATTATCCCTTTTTTAATAAGGATTTGCCCTAACTTCTTCCCAGTTTTCCTCTGCTCCCGAAGGGCTTCATTCAGTTGATCATCTGACAGAATCCCCATCTTATTGAGAAGCTCTCCAAGGAGTATCTGTTTCTGGTATCTTGAAAGAATATCTCGAAGTACCCGCCCCGATATAAAACCCAACTCCTTACATATTTCGCCTAGCGGTTTATAGCGGGTCAGGCTCCTTTGGACAGAGAGTGCTTCTTCGAGCTGTCCTTCATCCAAAAGCCCGCGTTTCACGAGAAGCTCTCCGACTCTCATTTCAAGGGCAAGGGCTGATTTAGCTTGCATAATAGACTTTATCGGAAAAAATGAATAATGCTTTACTTCATTCGAAAAAAATTAAAGACCTATTTCCTTATCAGCAATAGCGTGATTAATTGTTTCACCAAAAAACTAACGGTAATTCATTTATTTGAAAACATTCAGCACGAGATCGAATAGATGGTGTTGCTTGCCTTTGGAAAACTCGGGCATTTTGAAAAAAATCATCATCTAATGGAAGAAAGATCTGTCTGGTCTCTAGAATACTGATGACGAATAAGCCATTCATGAATTACAATAGATGAAGAGGCATTTATGACTGAACAGGAAGCTAAATCAAGATCGTGTCCACGTGTAAAAATCTCCGCGTTTATCCGCTCTGGGCCTGGTTGTTGCGGACTTGTAGGTATCGACATGGACAATTTTCAGGATGACTTTAACTGTATAGGATCAGCATGCAGGATGTGGGTGTGGGCTGATGAAGGCCATGAAGGCTATTGTGAATTCTTGCTTGAGGAAGGAGCATGAAAAAGGAAACTACAACGTTATAAGAGAATTTTAGTTTTGTTTAAACCAGTTACGTATTCTTTTCGAGATGCTGCCTCTTTATTTCCCTCTTCAGAACCTTGCCAGCCGTGCTTTTCGGAAATTCCGTTGCGAAAACGTATTCTTTCGGCACCTTGAAAGGAGCAAGACGGGTCTTGAGAAAGGTCTTCAAGCCTTCGGCAGTCATTGAGACATCTGTTTTCGGGATCACATACGCCACAACGCGCTCCCCCCATACTTTGTCTGGCGCCCCTATTACTGCACATTCCGCGACCCCGTCGTTCAGATAAATCGCTTCCTCCACTTCCCGGGGATAGACATTTTCTCCACCTGTGATGATAAGATCTTTGAGGCGATCGACGATAGTCAAGTAGCCGTCCTCATCGAGAACACCAACATCCCCGGAGCGGAGCCATCCACCATCCCAGAAGGCCTTTATGGTGGCTTCGGGGTTATTGAGGTAACCCTTCATCATATTTGGGCCCCTCATGCAGACTTCCCCTTCTTTGCCTGTTTCGAGGATGTTTCCGGCAGCACCCCTTATCTGAACTTCGCAGCCAGGAACAACGGTACCCACGGAACCCGGAACGTGCCGATACAAATGATTAAAAGTGACCGCCGATGCAGTCTCTGTCATTCCGTATCCCTCGTGCATGTTGAGGTCTGTCCGCTCTTTCCATTGTCGCATAATTTCTACTGCGATAGCCGAGCCTGAGCAAAAACAATAACTAATATTGCGCATGATATGCTCAAGACGATCGAGAGTAACGAAACGGGTATATACTGTTGGAACTGCAAAGAATTTTGTAATCTGGCCTACCTCAATGACCGAAAGGACTGTTTCCATATCAAAGCCAGGCAGAATCTCGAGGCATGCACCACTCATTATTGTGGATGTCATGATGTGAACGACGGCGAAGACATGATGGAGAGGGAGGGCACAGAGGGCACGATCTTTTTCAGTCGTACGTTCACAGAACGCGACATTGTGGGCAGGATGGTTAACGTTCTCATGGGTGAGCATGACACCTTTCGGCATCCCGGTAGTTCCGCCTGTATAAAGAATGACAGCGGTATCCGTTCTATCCCGGTCAATCGACCGGAAAGAGGACGTTCCTGAAGCGAGAACATGGTCAAAAGTCACATCGCCATCCGGGCAGATAACCTTTTCTATACCCTGATTTCCGCGAAGCCTCTCTATATCTTTAAGTCGTTCACTGTTTGTAAAGAGAAACCTTGGTTTCGAATGCTCAAGGAGCATCCTTAGTTCATCCGGAGAGAGCAGGCTGGCAAGACTTATAACAGCCGCCACCGGCCTTAAGTATTGCGAAATACGATACAGGCCATTCCTGGGAATTGGTTGCGCATATTGCAACGTGTTCGCCTGGTCTTAGCCCCATCTTCAATAAGCCTGTGGCGAGCCGGTTGACTTTATTGTTAAACTCAGCGTAGGTTATTTCCTTTCCACCAGAGGCGAGTGCAGTATTCTTGGGGAAATAAAGTGTCGATGCTTCAAGATTCGATGCTACATTCATTGGTATCTCCTCGCCTGATTTCTTGCGGATGTGCTATCCAGTCAGAAGAGCGTACCCCTGTCTGAGCCCTAATGTCAATAGAGGCTTATTAATCTTACCTTTCCATGAGATTGCCCGTGATAATTTACGGTGTTTGAATTGGACTATGGCCTGAATTAAGAGATGATTTCACGATCCCGTATGTTATGATGGTAATGAGGAATAGCCTTAAATATAAATATACCGGCTGCCAGTATTATTAATACGGCGCTGTACCGATAGATTTCCGCGAGAGACACCTTATCGAGAAGAAAGCCAATGATAAGCGAGATAGTTCCAATACCCAAATCGTAGGAGAAAAGGTAGGTGGAGTTTGCCGCTCCTCTTTCGCTCGGTTTGACTAGATTGTTAATGGCAGCCTGGCCTGTGGGCATAAGTATGCCAAAACCAAAACCATTGATTACTCCCGCTATCAGGAATTGTGTTGGATTGCGCGCATATCCAAGCCAGATGACTCCAGCCGCTGCCAGAATCAGGCCAGCTAGTATCAAATGAAAGACATGACCTTTATCGAACAATCTGCCGGCAAACAGACGAGAGAGAAAAATGGCGAAAGACAAAAAGACAAAGAATGTGGCAACATTGGGAAACTCTTTTTGCGCTGCGTAAATGGCCACGAAGATTATTATTGCACCGTATACTGCCATAACGAAGAACATGCACAGGGAAATTGGAAAAGCCTTCTCGTGAAAAAGGCTTGGGAGAGAGAATTTTTTTCTGGTCATGGATGGTGAAGAAGTTCTTGCATAGAAGGCGCCAAGTACCGAGAGAAAAGAAATGATTGTTATTGCAATAAACATTGTATTAGGCCCTTGTCCCTTTAGCAGTTCCAAGCCGAACATGGGACCGATTGTCATACCGATAGGGAAACTTAAGGCGAATATCCCTATGCCCTGTCCGATTCGGGCGGGAGGTATGATATCGGCAACAATTGTAGCACTTGCAGAGCTAGTGATACCGAACATTGCACCATGGATAAATCGTATCAAGAGCATACCTGCAACGGTACTGATTGCAGGATAAATGCCATAGAGCGCAGTTATCAGGGAGAGAGAAATAATAAATACGGGGGACCTTTGATAATTATCGACGATGTAACCTGCAAGCGGTCGTATAAGGATTACCGAAATAGAAAAGGCCGCTATCACCATGCCAACACTGCTGTGGCTCATCTTCAGGTTTCCTAAAAGGTATATGGGTAATGTGGGCATCAAGGCGTAGAACGCCAAGGAGTTAAACAGACTTGACGCAATAATTGCTATAAATTCTTTTGACCAGAGCTTTTTCTGCATTTACAATCTGAAAGGTAATGCTTTAATCCACAAGGGCAGTTTGTTTTTCGTGTTTTATCATGATGGTCTCCTTAAGTCAATTGCTTTTGGTTTACTTATTAAGCAGAATCAGGATAATTGTTTGCCGAATTTTGCGTTGTTTTCTCTTCCCAACATCTGCCATTGTTAAAACGTACCTTTTCAACCCTCTCATTCTGATTTATCCCTAGGATTTTTCCACGGGATTCTTCCCTTGTCCATAACGATGGAGAATGTTATATTGTTGAAAAAAAACTATAAATGATCGAGTGATGGAGCTTCCTATGAATGATCAGATAGAAAGGGTTGCCGATTTTATTGTCAACGCAAAGAGAATTGTGATATTTGTTGGTGCCGGATTAAGCACAGAATCCGGTATCCCTGATTTTAGAAGCCCCGGGGGTGTTTGGGATAAGTATGATCCGGAGGATTTCTATTTCCAGAATTTTCTATCCAATGAGGTCTCTCGGGAAAAGTACTGGCAGATGGCAACAGAGATGTATGAATCCATGAAAGATGCAAAGCCCAACCAGGCTCATTTTGCAGTTGCAGAGCTGGAAAAACTTGGATTGCTGGACTGTCTCATTACACAGAACATTGATGGCCTCCACTTTAAGGCAGGGAATTCGCCTGAGAAGGTCTTGGAACTCCACGGTACCGCTATGAATGTCAGGTGTCTAAGTTGCAATAAACAGTATGACCGTGATGCTATTCAACTTCGAATAGCAGGGGGTGACAAGGTGCCCCGTTGTTTCGAATGCACAGGGCTTCTTAAGCCGGCTACCATCTCCTTCGGACAGTCAATGCCTGAGTGGGAGACAAGGGAGGCTTACGAGCGCTCCGCCAGATGTGATCTCTTCATTGTCATTGGGTCGTCACTTGTGGTTCATCCGGCAGCTTATATGCCGGTGGTTGCGCACAAAAAGGGGGCAAAGCTTATTATAATTAACCGTGATGAGACGGCATGCGATGATATTGCAAATATTCTTGTCAAGGCCCAGGCAGGGTCCACCATGGCATCCGTACTTGGGAAAGTCCGCGAACTTTTATCAAAGAAACGATAAGCGATACTGACTGTCCAGAAATTGCGTTACTCTTGTTTGGGCAGTATCCTGTTGATGAGTCTTATTTTAAGTCTTTTAGGCCAATGAATAGGGCTTCGCACATTGTGCCATGCTGTGAGAGCGCTTTTAAACTGTATCCCTGTAAGTCTTTTTTCTCCATAGGTCTCAACGCTTAAAGCCATAACGATGGCTTCAATCTCTGCTTTCAATTCAGGAAATCGTTGACTGAGCCGTGTACCGAATTCAAGAGGCGTATCTGTTACAAGGCGGGGAATACCGCTCCTCCTTCCCCATTCCGAGAGAACCGAGAAAAGCTCGGCCGCCCTGGCGTATCCGTGAGCTACATTTTTCAATGCTCTCCAAAGGGCTGAAAAAAATACCTTCAGTTGTGTGAACCATGGTAGGGAATCATCCCGACCCGAAACAACTCTCGGGTTGATTGCTGTTCTTGAGAAAAGCCATTTCAGAATAAGGAATATGAGAACAGCTGACACAAGGGCGAAGAATGTGATGGCAATGATCTCAATTCCCCATCGAAAGACCTTATCTAGGATCTGAGTCCACCAGTTATCCGCGAACAATGATGTAGACCCCAGGCTCTCTTTTGGGGACGAGCCCGACGGAGGATCGGGTCTGATATGGCCCCCTGTGAACATGAAGCGAATTACCCCGCTCACGACAGGCAACATCCAGAGCGCGGCATTTTTGAGGACACGCTGCCCTGTTTCGGCAACACTGGTCAAGATTGGTATAAGCAGGAATATGAGGCTGGAGGCAGAAAGAACAATGATGGAGACAATACTCATGAGAACGCTGAAACCCCCATAACCAGGAAGAAAATGCGTTGATCCTTCTTTTCCAACCCTTGTCATGCCGATAGCAATGAGACTGAGGAGCAGATAAGGGTAGATTAATACGGAAGACACGTGATCATCGACCTCCATACCTCCTTTTACCCGGAGTGCCAGCTTTACCAGCAGAAGAACAAAGAAAGCAGCCAGGCCAATGTCAAAGCGGCTGCATGTCGCTGTGTATGCCTTGTCTCTTTTGGCAAAAGTGGTTCCTCCCAGCCAGAGGAGACCAATCCACATGAGCACAAATATAAGATAAACCCAATCAAGGGGTTCCCTGGAAGCGCCGAGAAAGAAATTAATCCAGGCGATTTCGGTTATAGGATACGAGGGACAAAACAGGGCATGGAGTACAAACAAAGCTGCGCATACAGAACCGGCTATGTGTATTCCAAGCATCGTAATTACTCTCCAGCCCCGTCCTCTGGACAGATAAGTCAGGATTGCAGACAATAAAAAAACAGATATCGTGGCAGGGAGAGAAATGACACGCCCCATAATTGCTGTCATAGAGAACGAAAGCCATGCATAGATCCAGCAGATCTCTATGCCACCGCATATACAAGATAGGAGAACGGTACCTCTTTTTTTCATAGCGGTCTCGCCTCTTTGAAGAGGTTTTGTTTCCTTGATGAAATGTGGGGCTTTTTAATAAAAGGATTGTTTTCTCTGAGCAATGAGACTCTTTCCGCGGTTAACATCACCACCGGTGTTTTCCAGCGTTTCAGATATTCGACAAATATCCCTGATCCTGTATCCTCGCTAAAGGTAAGGCAAACACATGTAGTGCCCCAGGGTATTGCCCCGGAGGTCTTGATAGTATTAACAAAGCCTTCTCTGTATTCCAGTCCTATTCTTGCCAGTGCTTCCAGGACTGCCGATAGCTGTTGAGAGTTTCTTGAAATTGCGACCGACGACGAAGACCCCGATACCACGGCATTTGTGAGAAGACCTATGGCACACCCCCTGCGATCAAATTGCATGGCGAGGGAGGCAATAACCTCAAGACCCAATTCAAATGATTCTTCGGCATTGAATTCCGCAAATCCTTCACTGTCAACGAGAAAAAGAATTTTTTCCTGCACTGAGGAGTCAAACACTTTTTCCTGAAGCCGTTGATGACGGGCACTTGCCTTCCAATGGATGTATCTGGCAGGCCTGCCGTAATGGTAATCAGATGTCCCGAGAATGTAAACCGGATCGTCAACAGGGCTTTCACCGCCGGGAATACCGAAAAATTCTCGCTTCGGAAGATTGAAAGGGGCAAGCGGAACAATCCTCGGATAGACCACCACTTCAAGTTTCTCATCGCTCCCCGATTCATTCTGAAAAAAGCCAAGGAGGTCTCCTGACGCTACTTGCAGAGGTCCTATTCTATAGATACCCCTCCCTGGGGCTGTGAACTGCCACTGGAATCGTGCTCGCTGATACCATAAGAGCGTTTGCTGGCCGATAAAGGGTTGGCTATCAGCGAGGGCATTTAGGGGGCCGTCTATTGGTGCAGCAACTTCAACCCACACTGGGAGAGGTTTGTGGTTCTCCACAGTCACTGACAGGGTAACTATTTCCTCAGGAAAAACCCTTGTTCTATCCGTGCCGAGGTGATAGATGATATTTTTTCCGGATATTTTTGCCCATATCTTCAGGGTGACAGCAGTGCCAAGAATAAAAATTGACAAGATTGTAAGATCATGCTGGTGATTCAAAAGGCCCAAGAACAAAAAAAGGCTCACTGCAACCACCATTATGGAAGTAATGAAAAGACTCGGTACCCTCCTTGCCGGAATTGTCTTCATCGGTCAGAATTATGTCTCAGTTACAGGCACTGAAACCTGATTTAGAATCTGGTTAACGACATCTTCCTGAGATGTGCCCCTTAATCGTTCCTCTTCCTTGAGGATAAGTCTATGAGCAAGGACAGGTACGGCCAGAAATTTTATATCATCAGGAAGAACATAATTACGACCTTGCAAGGCAGCGAATGCCTGCCCGGATCTCATCAATCCAAGAGAGCCCCTGGGACTCGCTCCAAGGCGCAGCAAAGGGCTTGTGCGGGTGGCAGCCACAAGCGATGTCATATATTCCTTTACAGCTCTGGAAACATGTATCTTTCTTCGGGCTTTCTGCAAGTGGGATATCTCGGAAGGGGTGACGACTGATGAAAGCCCTTGAAGAGGATCCTCTTCCTGAAAACGCTCAAGAATTGCAATCTCCTCATCCTGTTCAGGATAGCCAAGCCGTATCCTCAGGAGAAATCGGTCGAGCTGTGCCTCAGGTAAGGGAAACGTGCCCTCAAGTTCGATGGGATTTTGCGTTGCCATTACGAAAAAAGGGTGGGGCAGGCTATGGGTTTTTCCGTCAACAGTAACCTGATGCTCTTCCATACTTTCGAGAAGGCTGGACTGAGTTCTCGGTATTGTCCGGTTAATCTCATCAGCGAGGAGCACGTTCGTCATGACTGGCCCTTGCTGAAAGACAAACTGCCCCGAGCGCTGGTCAAAGACATTGAATCCTGTTATATCAGCAGGCAACAAGTCCGGGGTGAATTGAACCCTTTTAAACGATGCACCTATGCTTTTTGCCAGAGATTTGGCGATGAGGGTCTTGCCGAGGCCGGGAATGTCTTCTATCAGGATATGTCCCTCTGCAAGAAGACCAATCAAGAGAAGCTCCATCGCAATCTCCTTGCCAACAATGACGCGGGACATATTCTCCATGATCTGTCTGCATAAATCAAAATTCATAGCTACCTCCGTCGATCAAAACTAATAGAGAATGGTAAAACTCGAGATATTACGTCTTCAATGATTGAAAAAGAGACTGTATCTCTGTGGGTACTCCCCTGAAATCGAGATGTTTTGTTATGTCTTCCATTGTGAAACCCCTTGTTCTGCGAAAGGATGCATTTCCCAGTGCACAAAGCTTTCCTGACTCATCCTCGATGATTCCATCAAGGTAATAGGTGTTGTGTGTTACACGGAGGAGACTGCCGGTGGCTCGATATTTTTTGCCGCATAGTATGGGTCTTTTGAATTCTGCCTCTAACGTCCAGGTAGCGCATATCTTTTTTGTCTCCATGAAAAGTGTCCACCACATGACTTCATCGAGTATGCCGGTCACAATACCGCCATGCAACATACCATCGTAGCCCTGAAACTTCTCGTGAGCTGTAAACTCGCATGATGCTTTACTTTCCTCGTACTGTAGCTCAAGGCCAAGGCCTCCAGTGGCAGGGCCACAGAAAAAACATTTTTTATATCCAGGTAGAGTTCCATTCATAAATCGATCTTTCCTCCCTGCTGTTCTTATCTTATTGTAACATTTTTTATGAAAAGGTGAAGGGAAAAGGCATTCTATATTGAGTAATTACATTTAATCGAAATATTAATCAAAAAACACAAATAAATAAAAGTGAGAATAACGTTAAAAAAAATTTTGCAACAATAAATTAAATTGTATATCAAACTCGAAGACCTATGTAGAGATTGTTTAACATATTTGAAATCACTTCAGTAATCTTATTGGTATAATCCGTGCATCTTTCTGATGTTTTTTGTGCATGAGAAAGCAGAAGCCTGAAGAAAGAATTGTGCCGTTCAATGAAGCATGATGAAAATTCTGTCGCAGACTGCACCCTTAATAGCTCCTGCTGCCTGACGTTAGGTTGTTTATTATTTTTACAGGTATCATTGAAAGAAAAAGTGTTATTTTGAAAATATTTTATACACTGTGTAACAAACATTAACATCGATATTTCTATCAATAGTGAATAACTAAATAGAATAATTAAATAATGCAGGAAATGGTTTTATGGTATCAAATTTGCTAATGTGAAAAGAAAAACAAGAGAATGTTTTGCGACCATGAGCAAAGGGTTATGCAGGTTAATGTAATGCAGTAATACCATGCTCAATGTTCAGGGGAAGGGGGGGAGTATGGATATAACTCGAAGGCAGTTTCTCCTTGGGGGGGGAGCGGCGGCTGCCGGTCTTGTAATTTCAGGAAAATCTTCAGATGCAAAGGTTATTGACTCACCAGGACTGAGAATCAAGGGCCTAAAATCTACCACAACAATATGCCCATTCTGTGCTGTGGGATGCGGGATGATTGTCCACGTCAAAGACGGCAAGGTAGTTAATATTGAAGGGGATGAGGCAAGTCCTATCAACAGGGGTTCTCTCTGCTCCAAAGGCGAGGCGTTGTTCCAGGTTGCGAATAATGACCGTCGTCTGCAAAAGGTTATGTATCGTGCGCCGGGTTCAGATCATTGGGAGGAAAAATCGTGGGAATGGTCCCTCGACCGTATCGCGAGGCTTATGAAAGAGACTCGGGATCGGACTTTCGCAATAAAGGAAATAAATAAGAAGGATAGGAAACGGTATACGCTGAATCGTACAAATGGTATGGCCATCCTGGGAGGGGCTGGGCTTGATAATGAGGAATGCTACCTTTTAAGCAAGTTTGCCCGTTCCATGGGTGTTATCTATCTGGAGCACCAGGCTCGTCTCTGACATTCGTCCACTGTCGCCGGACTGGCGGCTTCATTCGGACGAGGAGCCATGACAAACCACTGGATTGATCTGAAAAATAGCGATTGCATAATGGCTATTGGCTGCAACCCTGCCGAAAACCATCCCATTTCCTTCAAATGGATCGAAGCTGCCGTAGACAGGGGTGCAAAACTGATATCTGTTGACCCACGATACACGAGAACAGCCTCAAAGGCAAATATTTACGCGAGCATCAGACCGGGGACCGATATTGCCTTCCTCGGCGGTCTCATTAACTATGCTCTGACAAAGGATCTGATACACAAAGAATATGTCCGAGACTATACAAATGCTTCGTTCATTGTAAACGAAGGTTTTAACTTTAAAGAAGGAATGTTCGATCATTGGGACGACCGCGAAAAGGCCTATGATGTGAAAGCATGGACATACTCCGCAGACGATTCTGGAAAAGCCCTCCGGGATGGGACGCTGAAACATCCGCGATGTGTCTTTCAGCTTCTTAAAAAGCATTATTCCCGCTACGATGTTGACACGGTAGTGAAGGTTACGGGTACTAACAAGTTTGACTATCTTAGGGTTGCTGAAACTTTCTGCGGAACGGGTCAACCAGGAAAGGTGGGGACAATCCTCTATGCTATGGGGATAACGCAGTCGACCCATGGTGTCCAAAATGTGCGTGCTGTCGCCATGCTCCAGATGCTCCTTGGAAACATGGGTATTGCAGGGGGAGGGGTAAATGCGCTGCGTGGCGAGTCTAATGTTCAGGGATCAACCGACTATGGTCTTCTTTTTCATACGTTGCCAGGTTACCTTCCATCTCCTGAATACAAGGATGAGACACTCGAAACAGCAATAGCACGGTATTTCCCGAAGACAAAAGAATCGAAAAGCACAAACTGGTGGCAGAATGGCGGCAAGTATATGGTCAGCCTCCTCAAGGCATGGTGGGGTGAGAATGCCAAGGCAGAGAATAATTTTTGCTACAACTATCTGCCAAGAAGAAACGGCAATCATTCCTACCTCCAGATCATCAAAAAGATGATTGAAGGTAAATTGGAGGGGTTGGTCTGTATGGGCATGAATCCGGCTGTGGGAGGGCCCGATTCTCTAAGGGCTCGAGAAGGACTTGGAAATTTGAAATGGCTTGTGACTGCAGACCTCTGGGAGACCGAAACCTCCATCTTCTGGAAGCGTCCTGGAGCGAATCCAAAAGACATCAGGACTGAAGTGTTTATGCTTCCTGCGGCAGCATCAATGGAAAAGGAAGGGAGCATCAGTAACTCTGGCCGTTGGACACAATGGCGCTATACGGCAGTCGAACCCCTGGGAAATGCCAAGAGCGACCTCTGGATTCTTGATCAGTTTCACCACCACATAAAAAACCTTTATAAGAAAGAGAGCGGCATATTTCCAGATCCGATCGTAAAGCTTGCATGGAACTATGGCACCGGTCATGAACCTGATGTACATAAGGTTGCCAAGGAGATAAACGGTTACTTTACGAGGGATACGGAGATTGTAGACAAAGACAAGACCCTTGAGTTCAAGAAAGGGGACCAGGTGCCTTCCTTTGTTCAGCTCCAGGATGATGGTTCAACTGTATCGGGCTGTTGGATCTATAGCGGCTCTTATACCAGCAAAGGAAACATGATGGCCCGGCGTGATCCCAACGACCTGCCGAATGGGCTGGGAATGTATCCTGGTTGGGCATGGTCATGGCCTGTAAACAGACGTATCTTGTACAACAGAGCTTCTGTGGATAAGACAGGAAAACCATTTGATCCGAAGCGTCCAGTTATTGCCTGGAATGCTTCTGAAAAAAAGTGGGAAGGTGATGTACCGGATGGAGGTGCTCCACCGGTGGAAGATGAGAAGGGCGTATATCCTTTTATTATGGTGCCGGAGGGTGTGGGGCGTCTGTTTGCACTCACCATGAAAGACGGTCCTTTCCCTGAGCATTACGAGCCCATCGAAAGTCCAATGAAGAACCCTCTCTCTAAGGTTCAAAGCAACCCCTGTGCAGAGGTTGGGACAAATGTAACGTGTGATTTGAACAGGTTTCCCTGTATCGGTACCACTTACAGGATGACTGAGCACTGGCAGGCAGGTGCTATGACGCGAAGCCTGCCCTGGCTTGTTGAGCTTGTTCCTGATATGTTCGTCGAGATAAGCCAGGCACTGGCAAATGAGAAAGATATCAGGAATGGCGATCGTGTTACTGTTGTAACAGAGAGGGGTTCCATAGAAGGTTTTGCCCTGGTTACATTTCGTATGCAGCCTTTTGTGGTAAATGGGGTCTCCATCGAACAGGTGGGAATGCCATGGCACTTCGGATATGCCGGTCTTGCAACGGGAGACAGCGCAAATGTTCTTACTTCTGGTGCGCAAAGCCCCTCTTCAAGTATCCCGGAGTTTAAGGCGTTCCTGTGCAACATTTTCAAGGGAGGGAAAGGAGCATGAGTACGGAGCGGGATTTGTCCAACCAGAGAACATTCTTGATTGATCTTACCAAGTGCACTGGCTGCAGAGCCTGCCAGGTAGCCTGCAAACAGTGGAACCAGATGGAAGCGGAAAAGACATCTTTTTTTGAAGGAGAAGGATACCAGAATCCAGCGACTCTATCCGAATATACATTAACCACCATTCAGTTTAAAGACTACTTTCACGAAGGAAAGAACGAGTTTTCCTTTTACAAGGCAATGTGTATGCACTGCAATGATCCGGCATGCGTATCGGTCTGTCCTGTGAGTGCGTTTATAAAAACACCGGAAGGGCCGGTAATATACGATACCAAACGATGCATAGGCTGTCGTTTCTGTATGATCGCATGCCCTTTTGGGATTCCCCGGTATCAGTGGAGTAAGGCTTTGCCTCTCGTTGTAAAGTGTAATGGTTGCTATAGCAGAGTGAAGGAGGGCCTCAAACCGGCGTGTGCAAAGGCATGCCCCACGGCCATTGAGTATGGGGGTCGTCAGGAAATGATTGATGAAGCCAAGAGGCGCCTTGCAGTTAATCCGGGTCGATATATGAACAGGATTTATGGTCTCGAAGAAGCGGGAGGAACCAGTGTGCTTTATCTCTCTGCCGTACCTTTTGACGATATCGGATTCAGAAATGTAACTAGACGTCCGCTCCCGTCTCGCACATGGGCAGCTTTGCGCTTTGTGCCGACTGCTTTTATCACTATGGGCGGTTCGTTGGCTTTCATCTCGTGGCTTACCCACAGAAAGGAAAAAATCAGAAGGGAGAAAGAGATGAAAGAAGTCGAACGCGCTTCGCAGAAGGGGGATAGATCATGACAGCGATGCAGAAGGTAGTAAGTGAGATTCGGAGTTTTCATCTTTTTTTAAGAATCCTTATAGTATTAGTTACTGCCGGTCTTTTTGCCGCCATAGCACGTTTTGCGTTTGGACTTGGCGCGACAACGAACTTAAATGATGTATATCCCTGGGGGCTCTGGATCTCCTTTGATGTTGTCACATCTGTACCTTTGGCTGCGGGAGCCTTTGTGCTGGGAGCAATAGTCCATTGTTTCAATATAAAGAAGCTTGAGCCATTGGTACGGCCTGCAATAGTTACCGGTTTTCTCGGATATTCCCTTGTGTGCCTAGGCCTTCTCCTTGATCTGGGCCAGCCTCATAGAGGTTGGCACGTTTTTGCATACCCGAATCTGCACTCGCCCATGTTTGAGGTGGCACTTTGTGTAATGTCATATACTACCGTTGCATTGCTGGAGTTCCTTGCGCCTGTCTTCGAGAAATTTGGTTTCCATCTTCCCTTGCGTTTCCTTCGGACTTTGGAGCTGCCTCTTATTGTTCTCGGAGCTGCAATCGCTACCCTTCATCAATCCACAATCGGCACCTTTTTCCTCATTGCAGTAGATAAACTCCATAATCTCTGGTATAACCCGATCCTGCCGCTTCTTTTTTGGATATCTGCTGTTTTTACAGGAATGTGCATCATCATTATCGAGGCTGTCATGGTTCATCGGTACCTGGACCAACCTGACGAAACTGATTTGCTTGCAACGCTGACCAGGATCATCCCATGGTTTCTTGGAATCTATCTTGTCCTCAAGATTTTTGCCCTCTTTTATCTCAGCGAGAGACCCCTCTTTGATCGCCCTGTTCTAACAACCCTTTTCGCGATAGAAATGATTGCCGGAATCATAATCCCGTTTATCATGTTTTTGCACAAACGAATCAGAACGGATGGTGTTTTGCAGTTGCGGGCCGCGGGTCTGGTTGTCATGTTTGGATTGGTACTGAACCGATTTAATGTTTCAATGTTTGGAATGATACAGGAAAACCAGCAGATATATTACCCGTCAGTAATTGAGTCTATCGTGACTATCGGGATTATAGCTGCCCATATTCTCTTTTTTGCAGTGATTGCGAGGTATTTTCCGATCTTTGAGCATCACTCGGAAGATGCTAACAGTGCAATTGAAGATGGTTTCCACGGGACACATGAGCAGGTGGTGTCTGAAAAAATTTGACGCGCTGGATGCTATCTTTTGGTGCGGTCAGCCTTTATTGATTCTGCGTAGGCAAAAATAGCTTTTACGTATTCGTCGCAGTGATTGTACTCATAGACGGCCTTCCAATTCTTTTCAGAGCCGTTTTTCTCCCATCCGTTAACCTTGAGATAATTTGCGATGCTAGCTGTGGCATCTGCCAAATCGAAGAGATCAATTACACCATCGTTGTTTCCATCAACAGCATATTTCGTGTAGGATGAGGGTATGAACTGGGCTATTCCGAAGGCACCCGCCCATGAGCCTTTAATTGAGAGAGGGTCAATATTCTGCACTTTTGATATCCGAAGCAGTTCAATGAGTTCGTTCTCTGCCCAGGAAGAACGTCTATTTTCCGCGAGGGCCAGGGTGAGCAAGCTGTTAAAGATGGGGTATTTTCCGACGTATTTACTAAGATTTGTCTCGACCCTGAGAATGGCAATAACGATTTCTTTGTCAACTCCATAGGTTGTTTCAACTCTTGTCAGGACTTCTTTATTTTCGTTGAGGAATTTCCGTCCCCTTTCGATTGATCTTTTTGTTAGAAGGCCAAATTTTTTACCAAAGTAAGGGAGTCCCTTGCCGCTCCTTTCAAGGATTTGAGGATAGAGCATCACGCGCTCATCGGAGAATATTCTTTGTATCTCTTCCTCGCTGAAACCTGTTGCTAACATCTTGGTGGTGAGGATGTCTATCTGATCCTTGTATTTGGAATCGATTTCCCCATGAACCGGACATGAGAGTGCAAACAAAAAGTTTATAATAACCATGAAGATTTGGACACTTTTTATCAATGCTCCTCTGTTCATCTCCCTCTTAAGTAGCCCTCTTTGTGTGTGACGTAATTCCTAACCATTATGATACAGAGGTTCATTAAGAAATCAAGCTTTTTGTTTAAGTCTCATTCATTTTTGTGGTAAAATGCCCTCGTTTAAAATAATCAGAAAAAGGATTTATCTAACAGATGAAAAAAAGCATTGACGAAAAAGAGCCTGATAAAATTGTTCGGCCCGCAATCATTGACTCGGTTCCTTCCTTTGTTGAGTTTGTTTCAGTTCAAGCCTTCGAATTGGGAATGGAAGATGAAAAAGTGAAAAATATTGGCCTTGCAATCCAGGAGGTAGTCCAAAATATCATCGAGTTTGCGTGCCCGGAAGGGAAGGGCGAAATAACTATATCGTGTGAGCTCGTCAATAGCGGCGCAATGCTTATTCATATCTGGGATACTGGAAAACCTTTCAACATGCTCCTTACAGGGACCTTCCCTGAGGTAGAGGAGATCTCTGGACACGAGAAGATACCGTCTACGAAGATGCTGAAGAAGGCAGTAAAAAACATCGAGTATATTCGGGGAACGAACAAGAATATGCTGATCTTAACCATTCCCCCGATCAGGGGCCGCACTTAATCGCATTAGAAGTCGGGATCAAGCCTTTGCCTTGCTCGGAATGACACATATTAGGCTATTTGTGGGGCGACAGAACCTTAGATCTAACGATCTGTGATTTAGATCCAGAAAAGAGGGTCAAAGAACGGCACCGTGTACCGGAATTTTGACCCTCTTTGGCAAGCCAACGGAAAAGAACTAATCTTTAATTCCAGCCAACCGTTTGGCGGCTTTTTTCTTGCTCTCCACGTTAGTTTCTCGGAAGATGGTAACACGATGAGCTTCTGGTGATCCTCCGCCGTGGATATCGGAGATAGTATCAGCGCTCTCCAGAGCGAGCTTCTCCGCAAGTCTATACATCTTAATCCTGTTTTCAACTGGGACGCTATCAACAGCCTTCATATATTTCTTCAGAAGATCACCGATTTCAGGATTGGCAAAATCCCTGTCAGAAGGAAGGTCTGCCACAAAACCACCACACGCATCAATCATCAGCCTGGTGGCTTCGGCCATCTCTTTGCCCTCGTGTATCTTGGAGGCATTTGCAAGCACGGTATCAATAAAGTAAGCCCCCGAAGGCTGCTTCTTTCCTTCATAGGAGGAGGCGAGACAACATCCGTACAGGGTTTCTGCCCTGTGGATCATATCGATAACTTTTTGTTTCAGATGCCCTGCCTTTGAGGTCCCATTGTAATCCATTAAGGTCAGGGCAGCTCCTACCATGCAGTCGATCTTACCGGATTTACACCCGCCGTGGCTCTGTCGGTGGAAGGAGGAGAACTTAATAACCATCTCGGAGGCAAACTCCGTTTCTCCGCACATGAAAACCCTTTCCCAGGGGATAAATACGTTGTCAAAAATTAAGGTTGGACAATATTTAGAATAGTAGGCATTGCCAATATCACACCCATCAAGTTCACGCATATCGAGGCTGGATCTGCCCACTACATGGATTAACCCCTTTGTGTCGGAAGGGATAGCAAAGGAGACGGAATAGTCCACATCCGCTTTGCCCATGGCGCGAGTTGGAATCACGATAATCTCATGGGATGAGAGAGAGCCTGTCTGATGTGCCTTGGCGCCGCGCACTACGATGCCGTCATCTCGCTTCTCTACAACGCGGAGAAACATATCCTTGTCTACCTGTTCGCTGGGGTTAAGAGATCGGTCACCTTTAACGTCTGTCACTCCTGCGTTACCGGTTAGGTCATTTTTCTGCATATGCTTCAGGAATTCTGTGAAGTTCTTATTATAGTTTGTGCCATATTTCTTATCAATGTCATAGGTAACTATGGCAAGGGTTGACAAACAGTCAAGCCCCGTGCACCGCTGATGACACGTTCCGACGTAGTTTGCAACCATGCGGTTGACTTTCACCCTTGCCACTAAATCTTCTGTGCTCGACGGTGGCAGGGTGAATCTGCTTACCGGTTCATTAATGAGAGGGCTCATGGTAATCATCAGATCCTTGTTCTCTGGCATATTGGCAAGCTCATAGGTGGCCCCAGTTGCCTCTATGCCTGCACGAAGGCGGGGGTTATCAACAATATTGGTGAGTTTCTTGCCAAACATGTAGGCTGTTGGCTTGAGCGCCCGAATCGATTCAATGTATTCTTCTTTTGTCTTAATACCCATACTTCATTACCTCCTTATATTGACTTGAGTCTGTCGTTTGGTTTGCGTTTCAGAATGGAGACCGTTCCTGCTCGGCGAGCACCTTCTTGACACTCGTGATTACCTGTATTTTCACATTGGTAAGATGGTTCTTGAGCACAGTTTGCGCCCTTTCAAGGTTACGTAAGGCAACGGCGTCGTATATCTCCTGGTGCTCCTGGTCCGTGGCTGTGAGGGATGACATGGGCAGGTAGTTGCCACCATACTTAAGGAAGAGCATGTCGAATACGTTCTGTAAAATGCGTATCTGGGTCTCTTTTCCGGAAAGGGAAGCAAGGGTCATGTGAAATTCCTTGTTTTTAAAAAGCCTTTCCTTTAAATAGAATTCTCTTTCTGCTGATAGATGTGCTTCGAGCGCTGTCTTGAGTTGCTTCATCCCATCCCTGTTGATATGTTGTATTGTGGAAGGCACTAATGAAGGTTCGATAAGCTCGCGAAGCTCGTAAAGTTCTTCTATCTCTTTAAGGCTGAATGGCGCCATCGAGTAACCTCGCTTTGGCTCATGAAGCACAAAACCCTGCAATTCAAGCCATTTTAAAGCTTGTATGATCGGTGTGGGGCTTAGTTTGAGCTTTTCAGCGAGGTCTCTGTACGCAATCTTCTGGCCCGGTGTAAGCTCTTTTGTGTATAGCATACGTCGAATACCATGATACGCAATCTGGCTGCTGTCTTCCTGTAAGATTGTTGGTTTCTTTATTTTCATAATGAGTCATTGTATATTAATTAAATTAAATTTGCAATTAAATTTTATAATGAGATGATTTTATTTTCATTACTCTTCTGTGACGACATTGCTTGTGCAGAACCTTCGTATTTTGCTTATGAAAAAGACGAGACTTCATTACCATGCGAGCATTTGGCCAAGATACCTCGCGCCTCATCCTTGTCAATCACTTTACTTCAAAAACCGAACTATTTGCTATAAACTATTTTCATCGAGTCTGATTCATAATTAAATTGAATTTTCAATTTATTTTCATTGACATCCAGCAATTGTCTGTTTATACTTGCCCATCGCATAGCTTCAGGAAAATCTGTGCGAAACTCACTCCCATTGAAGGAATTGCAATGAGACTCCATGAATATGAGGCATTAGATATTTTTGAGCAGAACAGGATTCCTGTTCCACGCCGAGGCGTTGCAGGAACAATGCACGAGGCGCTTCAGATAGCCGGAGAGATTGGATTTCCTGTTGTGTTAAAGGCTCAGGTGCTTGTAGGCGGTCGTGGCCTTGCCGGCGGAATTAAGACGGCATCGACGCCGGATGAATTAAAAGATATGGCTGAGGACCTGCTTAGCACTGATATCAAGGATTTGCCTGTACGTAAAATTCTTGTTTGTGAGAAGGCAGTAGTTGAAAAAGAATTGTATCTCGGCATTACGGTCGATGGTTATACCGGCAAGCCGGTTATTGTAGTCAGTACCGAAGGAGGCATGCTTATTGAGGAGACAGCAAGGACTTCTCCCGAAAAGATTGCCTCGATACATATTGATCCTTCTTTTGGTTATTACCCATACATGGCACGATCCCTCCTCAGGAGGCTTGGTCTCAAGGAGAAACTGATTACTCCGTGGAGCGATGTTATTGGCCAGCTTTACAATATTGCCAAACGCTACGAGGCTTTAATCGCTGAGATCAATCCTCTTGTTGTCCTCCCAAATGGCGGGCTCCTTGCCGTTGATGCAGTGATAGAAGTTGATGATTCGGCATTGTCAAGAGTGCGGTTCTCATTGCCGGATCGAGTTGACAGGATTGAGAATCCCCTTGAACGTCGGGGAAGAGAAATTGGTGTCACCTACGTCGATCTTGATGGCGATATCGGACTTATCTCATCCGGTGCCGGGCTTGGCATGGCCTCCATGGATATCATAGGCGAGAAGATGAAACCGGCCAACTTCCTTGAAACAGGAGGAGGTATAACGGCTGATCTGCTTTATAAATGTATGGAACTAATAATGATGAAGCCTAGTCTCAGGGCAATATTCATTAATGTTTATGGTGGAATTAACCCCATCCATGAGGGGGCAAAGGGTGTGGTGCGCTACGTTCATGAACACAACGTAAAAATTCCTATTGTTGCGAAGGCACTTGGTAACCGCCAGGAAGAAACCTGGGAAATTTTTCGTTCTGCAGGCGTCCATGTGGTTACGGAAACAGCAACGGAGAAAGCGATAGACAAGCTATATGAACTTGTAGGATGAGGTTGAAAGATGAGTATATTAATTGACGATTCTACACGGGTTATTGTACAGGGCATAACTGGTCGTATTGGAAGTGCCCAGACCCACTGGATGCTTGAATATGGGACAAGAGTTGTGGGAGGCGTGACGCCTGGTAAGGGTGGGACGTCTGTGGAGGGAGTGCCTGTTTTTGATAGTGTCCTCGAAGCCGTGAAAGAGACCGGAGCGAATGCATCTGTGTTTTTTGTTCCCGCAGCGTTTGTGTTGGATGCCTTCTTAGAGACCATCGATGCAGGGATAAAACTTATCGTTGTTGTTCCTGAACACATTCCGGTACAGGACGTGATGAAAATGCGCAGCTATGCCATCGAAAAAGGAGTTTTTGCGCTTGGCCCGACAACGCCAGGGATTCTCTCTCCGGGAAAGGGAAAGATGGGTATTATGCCCGCATCGCTTTTTGCGCCCGGTCGTGTAGGTATTATCTCCAGGAGCGGAACCCTTTCCTATGAATTTGCCGGTATTCTCTCGGAGGTAAAAGTGGGTCAAAGCACGGTGGTAGGCATGGGGGCAGACCCCGTAGTCTTGAGAAATCTCCCTGATATCCTGGAGTTGTTTGAACGTGATAATGATACCGATGCAGTGATCATTGTTGGGGAAGTGGGGGGAGAGCAGGAAGAAAAGGCTGCCGGATTCATTTCAAGGAGGATGACGAAGCCTGTTGCTGCTTATATTGCGGGTCGTCAATCTCCGCAAGGCAAGAGAATGGGACATGCAGGTGCAATTGTCAGGGGAACTGCAGGAACCGTTGCTGGTAAACAGGAGGAACTGAGGGCCGCAGGGGTAGAGATTCTTGAAAGCCCCATTCATGTTGCGATGTGGGCGAAAAAAAATAACCTGAAGTGAGCATGTTGCAATTCGCTAAAAGCTGACAGCTGCTAGCAAACAGCCAAAACAAACAGAATTGACTCATAATTAACCCTCAGAATCTTATTTTCTTGAAAACTATTCAGTTTTTTCTTTGAATTTTTTCTAAATAGCTATACAATTTTACTGCAAACTTGAATTTAGTAATTGCTTTCCAATAAACCATACAAGGGGGGGGTCATGGAACAACCTAAGGTAACAAAGGAAGAGCTTCTTGAGAAAGCAAAAAAACCAGCTCAGGATGCAATGAAGATGCATCCCTTCTACAAAGGTAAAATAGAGGTAGTCCCGAAATGTGTCATTAGGGATGTCAACGATTTTGCTATCTGGTATACTCCTGGTGTTGCTGAGCCCTGCAAAGAGATCAACAAAAACCCCGATTTGGCATATGAATATACAAACAGGGCAAACATGGTCGGCATTGTAACTGACGGTACGAGGGTTCTTGGTCTTGGCGACATAGGACCTCTTGCCGGGCTTCCCGTTATGGAAGGAAAGGCGCTGCTTTTTAAATACCTTGGTGGCGTGGATGCGTTTCCCATTTGCCTTGATACAAAGGATCCAGAAGAATTTATCAAAACGGTTAAGCTCCTGACGCCGTCTTTTGGTGGGATCAATCTTGAAGATATCGAGAACCCGAAGTGTTTTTACATCCTGGAAAAACTGCGTGCAGAGATGACAATTCCGGTGTGGCACGATGATCAACAGGGGACCGCGGCTGTAACGGTTGCCGGCCTCATCAATGCGCTGAAGGTAGTAAATAAAAAGATAGAGGATGTCAAGATCACAATGATAGGCATTGGCGCTGCGAACGTCTGCATTGTTCGAATGCTCATCAAGGCTGGCGCTGATCCGAAGAAGATGATCGTGGTGGATAGCAAAGGCATTTTGAATAGGAAAAGGGATGACATTAAAGCAACACACAAAGAGAAACTTGAATTTTGCCATACCACAAATGCTGAGAACAGAGATGGCGGAATGGCGGAGGGCATGAAAGGGCAGGATGTGGTCATAGCCCTTTCCAAATCCGGTCCTGACACCATCCAGAAAGAGTGGATTTCCGGTATGGCAGATAATGCGATCGTTTTCGTCTGCGCCAATCCTATTCCGGAAATCTGGCCGTGGGAGGCTAAGGAGGCAGGAGCGCGGGTTGTTGCAACAGGAAGAAGTGATTTCCCAAACCAGGTGAACAATTCAGTTGGTTTTCCGGCAATCTTTCGGGGTACCCTTGATGTTATGGCAAGAACCATTACAGATGAAATGTGTATAGCAGCGGCAGTTGAATTGGCAAAATGTGCAGAAGACAAAGGTCTTCGCGAGGATTATCTTCTGCCCACAATGGATGAATGGGAAGTATTTCCAAGGGAGGCTGTGGCAGTAGCAAAAAAGGCCATGGAACAAGGCGTAGCACGACTCAAATTCTCCGAAAAGGAGCTTTTCACAATGGCAGAATTTAAAATAAAAAGAGCCCGTGATGAGGTTGCCTTGCTTATGGAACAAGGGATTATTGAACCATACAAGGAGTGATCTATGAAAGAGGTGCATGTTGACGAAGTCGTATCGGTTTTGGAAAAATTGTTCATTGACGCAAACTATGATCTTTCTCAAAACGTCCTGGATACCCTTGAAAAATCAATCGACAGGGAAGAATCACCTGTAGGCAAAGAGGTATTGAGGGAGCTTATCAAAAATGCGAATTTGGCAAGAGATGAACATATTCCAATCTGCCAGGATACAGGTCTTGCCGTAACATTTATTGAGGTGGGTCAGGACGTACACATTACCGGAGGATCTCTGACTGATGCAGTCAATGAAGGAGTCAGAAGGGGTTATGCAAAAGGCTATTTACGGAAATCAGCCTGCCATCCATTTACACGCAAAAATACCGGTGATAATACCCCGGCTATCCTTCACTCAAGGATTGTGCCTGGAGATAAGATAAAGATCACTGTTCTTCCGAAAGGCGGAGGAAGCGAAAACTACGGATCTGTAAAGATGCTTGTTCCTTCAGAGGGAAAAGAGGGGATGAAGGCTTTGGTTCTTGAAATGGTAACGAAGGGAGGTCCCAACCCATGTCCGCCAATTATTGTTGGGGTTGGAATCGGAGGAAACTTTGAGACATCGGCCCTTCTTTCAAAAGAAGCTCTTATGGAGCCCCTGGGGAAGAGGAACGAAAACCCTGAAATTGCGGACCTTGAAGTGGAACTGCTGACGGCAATTAACAAGACTGGCATAGGACCTCAGGGCTATGGCGGTACAATTACAGCGCTTGATGTCCATGTTAAGATGATGCCATGTCATATTGCCTCATTACCGGTTGCGGTGAATATCCAATGCCATGCCCACCGGATAAAGGAAGCCATCATCTGACAATGATAGTTTCCGATGGAAAAGGAAGATTGAAGAGGGAAGAAAAGGAAAAGTCAATCTGCATCCGGGCAAAGGCATTGTCCCGGTATATTCGGTTGAAGACCGGAGACCGTCCTGCTAACGTCAAATCGGTTAAAGGAGGCGTCATTTATGGAAATTAAAAGAATAAAAACCCCGTTAGAGGCGAATGTGATAGAACAATTGAGGGCCGGTGAAAAGGTTTTTTTGACCGGGTATATTTATACTGCGAGAGATGCGGCGCACAAGAGATTCATTGAAGCACTCACTGAAGGCAGAAAGCTGCCTTTTGATATTCAAGATCAGGTTATCTATTATTGTGGCCCGTCTCCTGCGCCTCCCGGCAGGGTTATTGG
>JAEAME010000450.1_pt1 | contig 42482 bp, 37 predicted proteins | sample 8958731 | NCBI WGS metagenome assembly JAEAME01 (sample SAMN16933194, study PRJNA681113) | bioreactor sludge metagenome | isolation source: anerobic bioreactor sludge (Control) | place: India:Bengaluru | collected 2018-10-24
TGTACAACCCCTGTACAAGCTCTGAAAATATTTCCACCATACGACACATTCCGACATCCGGCGCAATATCATATTAGTGGAACAAAATTCCACCGCGCAAATCGTCTCCCCGATGATTAAATAAAGTGCGGTCAAGGTAAAAATATACTTGAAGTCATCAAAAGAGAGGATCAGGTAATGATAATCAGACGCGGAGACATTTTCTACGCCGACCTTTCCCCTGTGGTCGGTTCCGAACAGGGCGGGCTGCGCCCGGTACTTATTATCCAAAACGACGTCGGGAACAAATACAGCCCGACAGTGATTGCGGCAGCAATCACCTCGCGCATGGGCAAAACTCGCCTGCCCACACACATCGATATTTACGCCGAGAAAGCAGGGCTTGCCAAGGACTCGGTCATCCTGCTCGAGCAGATAAGAACGCTAGACAAACGCCGGCTCAAGGAAAAAATGGGTCACCTTGACGACGACATCATGAACGAAGTCAACTCAGCTATAGCCATCAGCTTCGGTCTCGGCGGTATACTTACACCCGAGGAACAATATGCTGACATGCCCGGCGCTGCGGCGGTCCTTCAGCCCGGGGAGGCGGCTACCGCCTCAACTGCGGCAGAGGAAACGTCCACGGTACTGCAACCGGGGTTCACCACTGTTACTGTATCTGAGCCAAACGAACCCTCGCCTGCGCCTATGCCCGGTTATACCGCTGTGGCGCAGACCGGGGGGGCCGGAACCGCTGCCGGAGCACCCTCAGACGGCGCAACTGCAGATATAGTAAGCGGCGCGGGCGGAGCGACAGCCTGAACTTGTGGAATATTTGATGATTTCGGGTAAAATAAACATAATTTTTTGATATCCTCTTGATTTTCACCCTTTTAACGGTTACAATATATATGGAAATTTTTTTAAAGTACCGCAAGGAGAAAATCAAATGGCACTTGTCACAACAACAGCAATGTTCAAAAAGGCCTATGCCGGCGGTTACGCTATAGGCGCCTTCAATATCAACAACATGGAAATAATCCAGGCCATCACTGAGGCAGCGGCTGAGGTCAAGTCACCCGTTATCCTTCAGGTTTCGGCCGGAGCCCGCAAATACGCAAAACACGCATACCTCATGGCGCTCGCTCACGCGGCTGCCGAGGACAGCGGCGTTGATTTCGCCCTTCATCTCGACCATGGCGCAGATTTTGAAATCTGCAAGTCCTGCATTGACGGTGGCTTCACTTCTGTCATGATTGACGGTTCGAAATATTCTTTTCAAGATAACATAATCCTCACCAAAAAGGTAGTGGAATATGCCCATGCCCGCGGAGTTGTGGTTGAGGGCGAACTCGGTAAGCTGGCCGGAATCGAGGACGATGTCCACGTCAAGGCTGACGACGCTATGTTCACCAACCCCAGCGAGGTAGAGGAATTCGTCACCAAGACAGGCGTCGACTCACTGGCAATCGCAATCGGTACCTCGCACGGTGCGTATAAGTTTAAACCCGGCACCAAGCCCCAGCTCAGATTTGATATACTCGAGGAAATTTCAGCCCGTCTCCCCGGATTCCCGATCGTCCTGCACGGCGCGTCCTCAGTCCCGCAGGAATATGTTAACGAAATCAATTCGCTCGGCGGTAAGATGCCGGACGCAATCGGCATTCCCGAGGATATGCTGCGCCAGGCTGCAAGAATGGCCGTCTGCAAGATAAACATTGACTCCGACATCCGTCTCGCGATGACAGCCGCCATACGCCGCGCCCTCTATTCCGACCCGTCGGCCTTCGACCCACGCTCCTACCTCACAGTCGCCCGCGACGAGGTCAAGAAGATGGTCAAGCACAAGATGACAGAAGTGCTCGGTTCGGACGGAAAAGCATAATAATAAATTATAAAGATACGCTGGGGAGGAACTCCTTGAAAGGAGTTCCTCCCCAGACCCTTCTTCAGGAACTTTTCAACTATTGGCAGGGCTGCTCGGCTTAACTGCAAGAGCGTTTAAGCAGCACGAATGGGCCGACATCACTGCTGCCGGCGCAAGGATTCCGGGAACGATATATGATAACATTTGTGAGGAAAAGGCAATTATTATATATATAATGCAACAGAATTTTACGGTAAAGCCAGTGAATAACTCTTCAAGAGGGACAATTGTTCATGTTTCTATTGACAAAGCGGTGTTTTTTGTGTAAAATAACTTATGCCCATATATACAGCATACATACAGCCTGAAAGTGGGTATAATGATCTTTGAAATATAAATAAAAAATAAGGAGGTGTATTATGGACGATCCTATACTGGTAGGCATTATAGCCGGTACGGCGGCTCTGATAATAGGAATATTTGTCGGAATCCGCATTGGAATAGCTTACCGCAAAAAGATAGGCGAGGCTGCCATAGGATCAGCCGAAGCGAAGGCAAACAAGATAATCGAAGAAGGATCTAAGCAGGCGGAAACGCTCAAGAAGGAAGCTCTTCTTGAGGCGAAGGAAGAAATTCTCCGTCAGCGCAACGATTCAGAACGAGAGATCAAGGAACGCCGGAACGAAGTGACACGGCTGGAAAGAAGAGTTGCCCAGAAAGAAGAAACACTCGACAAGAAAACCGAAGCTCTCGAGAGAAAGAATGAGACGCTCGATAAAAAGCTGCATGACAACGACCTTCTCCGTGAGCAGATCGAAGTGGAAATCGGAAAGCATGTAAAAATGCTCGAACAGCTCTCAGGGCTTACCGCCGAAGAGGCAAAGGAGGAATTGCTCCGCCGCGTCGAGGCAGGTATGAAGGATGAGCTCGGCCAGAGAATGAACGAGCTGGAAGAAGAATTCAAGGAAGAGGCCGACGACAAAGCCAGAAACATTATTTCGCTTGCTATACAGCGTTACGCAGCCGATCAGGTTGCCGAGTCGGCAATTTCGGTGGTTCCGCTGCCGGGCGAGGAAATGAAGGGACGTATCATCGGGCGTGAGGGAAGAAACATCCAGAAGCTCGAGACGCTGACCGGCGTCGAACTTATAATTGACGACACCCCGGAAGCAATCACATTGTCAGGCTTTGATCCTGTCCGCCGCGAGGTGGCAAGACTGGCGCTAGAAAAGCTAATTGTGGACGGGCGCATACATCCGGCACGCATCGAAGAGATGGTCGACAAGGCTAAGAAGGAAGTTGACGCTGCGGTCAAGCAGGCGGGCGAGAAGGCCGTATTCGAGGTGGGTATACATGGTATCAATCCCGAACTGGTCAAACTGCTCGGCAGACTAAAGTACAGAACAAGCTACGGACAGAACGTGCTCAAACATTCAATTGAAGTTGCGTTCCTGTCGGGTATCATAGCAGACGAGCTGGGAGCTGACAGCACTACCGCCAGAAGAGCAGGTTTGCTCCACGACATTGGCAAGGCTTTCCCGCACGATGTTGAAGGCTCACATGTAATGATCGGCGTGAACGCCGCGAAGAAGTTCAAGGAAAGCCGCGAAGTCATTCACGCAATCGAAGCGCACCACAATGATGTGGAACCCCAGACGATAGTGGCGGTGATTGTCCAGGCTGCCGACGCGATTTCTGCCGCGAGACCTGGTGCGCGCCGCGAGGACCTGGAAAACTATATCAAGCGTCTTGAAAAGCTTGAGGAAATCGCAATGAGCTTTGAAGGAATCGATAAGGCTTACGCGATTCAGGCCGGACGCGAAATCCGCGTTATGGTCAAGCCCGAGGAAATCAACGACGAGGGCATGAAGGTCATAGCACGCGAAATGGCCAATAAAATTAAGGGCGAGGTCAAGTATCCCGGACAGATTAAGATTAATCTGATCCGTGAGAGCCGCGCCGTCGACTATGCAACATAGTCAAAACTCATAATAATAATCTTTTCCCCTAAGGGATGATATAAAATTAACATAAAACCCCACAGGTATCAATAACGGCTCCGCCGTTTTGATTATAGATTTATATGATGAGTAGAATCTCCTTCCGCCGCAAAAATGCGACGGAAGGAGATAAAAGACAAGTGCCGGGGGGGCGCTTTTTTTATTGCCTTAAAAAAGGCTCGTTTTCGCCTTTACAACAGGTGCGGGGTGTGATAAAATGGACTCATGATTAAAATATGTATTTTTGACCTTGACGGAACTACTGTCAACTCGCTGAATTCGATAGCGTACTTCGCCAACAGGACACTCGAAAAGTTCGGGCAGCGAACATTTCCTGTTGATGAATACCGGCATCTGGCCGGGGGTGGAGCGAAGAAACTCATTCGGAACCTCATCGATGCAGCCGGAGCGCCGGAGGGACTGTATGAGCCGATGCTGAATGACTGGGTGTCGAGCTACGACAATGACTTTTTATATCTGACCGAGCCGTATGAAGGAATAAATAAGATGCTTGCAGCGCTGAAGTCGGCGGGGATGTACACGGCTATCATTACAAATAAGCACGGTCCAACCGGGAAGAAGATATGCGATACGCTTTTCGGGACTGACGGAAGGCTCCTTGACGTATGTGTCAGCGCCTATCCCGGCATGGCACTCAAGCCCGCGCCCGACGAAATATGGCGGCTTCTGGAAAAGTACGGGGCAGGGCGGAATGAGTGCATATACTGCGGCGACCATACGATTGACATGGAGACGGGGAAGAACGCCGGAGTGATTACAGTCGGCGTCACCTGGGGATTCCATACACGCGAATCTCTCGTGGCCGCCGGGGCGGATTTTATCGCCGATGTTCCGGACGATATAGTTAGAATAGTCAATAATATAAATTATGGAGAAGCCAGATGAAGAAAAAACATGTCCTTCTGATTTTTACGGATCAGCAGCGGCGCGACACGATACACGCGCTCGGCAACGATGAGATAGTCACCCCGGCGCTTGACAGCATCGCAAACGAAGCCGTCGTATTCGACCGCTGCTATACGCCTTCGCCGGTCTGCGTGCCGGCGAGATACTCGATGTTTGCGGGGCAGTACTGCAACCGCACGGGAAACAATACTAACAACCGTGCCACCGTTTATACCGGGGAGGGCTTTTTCAGTGAATTCACGAGAGCGGGGTATAACAGCTGCTGCGTCGGAAAGATGCACTACAACATGGATCTTTATTCTCCTATGGGATTCAGGAAGCGCATTTCTCAGGAGGAAATGGCCGACCCACTAAAGGATGACTACACAAAGTGGATAAAAGCGTCGCCTTATAAAAACGTCTTTGACTATCACGGCCAGCGCTCGGAGCTTTACTACATACCGCAGGTTTCGCAGCTGCCCGCCGAGGCGCATCCTACCCAGTGGGTGGGAGACAGGTGTGTTGAGTTTCTTGAGGGAAGCCGGCCGGAAGAGGAGCCGGTGTTCCTTGTCGCCTCATTCATTCACCCGCACCCGCCCTTTGCTCCGCCTGCACCCTGGAACAAGATGTACCGGAAGCCCATACGCCGCGCCTTCGTTCCGGAGGATAAAAACTCATATGAGGATTTACTCCGGAATAAATACACGCTTGATGCGATAGGTATATCACCAAGGCAGCTTGAGCTGCTAAATCAGCATTACTATGCCTGCATCTCGTTCGTCGATTATCAGATAGGTCGGATGATCGAGACGCTGAAAAACAAGGGCATGTATGACGATACGGTGATAATCTTCACCTCTGACCACGGCGACCTGATGGGCGATTACCGCTCTATGGGCAAGCGTACAATGCTTGACGCCGCGTCGAATATACCATTTATGCTGCGCGCGCCGGGCGAGAAGCATACGATAAGACATGATCCGGCGTCACTCGTCGACCTAGCGCCGACACTGCTCTCGCTCTGCGGTATTGAGTACGACAAAGCAGAATACGACGGCGTGAATTTATTTGAAACCAGGCATGATCTGGTGTTTTCACAGTACGCGAACGGAACTATCGGGACCTACATGGTTGCTTCGGGGTACGATAAGCTTGTTTATTCAGCAATAGGAAACAGATATTTCTACTTTGACTCCTTCCCGGACGCCAGGGATAAATATGATCTATCAAATTCACGCGTCGCGGAGTTAAAAGAGCGGCTCGATGCATATATTAAGAGCGACAAGTGCACACAGATTGAGACAAAGGCCGCACAAAGTCCGGCACGGATACCGCCGCTGACGCATTACGCACCGCTTGATGACCACCTCGCCACACTTGCCGTGGAGAACGGGAGAATGCCCGAGGGGTATAAACTCACGCTCGGGGGGAAGCATACCGATTATTAATAAAAAAGGGATATGTCAGAGGAACCTTTTCTGGTTTTCAGGCGTATCCCGAATTTTTTCAGAGGGTAATAATGCTACGCTGATATTTTCACGGATGACACTTGACAGAATATTTAATATAAAAACATGTATTAATTAATAAAATTTAGTTATTATTGGAGGTTGCGTATGTTTTGTAAGAATTGCGGTGAGAAGTTACCGGATAATTCCAGATTTTGCGGGGCTTGCGGGACGCAGCAGGACAGTGCCGCACAGCAGGGGACATATCAAAACGCAGGTAAACCGCTTGATTATACGATATTCGGGGGTAATTTCCCGGCGGTTACGATAAGACTGGGTGCGGGCGAAAGCATTTATACCCAGTCGGGCGGTCTTTCATGGATGGACAACGGAATTGAGATGACTACAAACATGCAGGGTGGTCTTATGAAGGGAATCGGCCGCATGTTTTCGGGAGAATCGCTATTCATGGCCACCTTTACCGGAAGTGCGGCGGGTCAGGAGATAACGATCGGTTCTACTTTCCCGGGAAGCATATTGACGATTGAACTTGCAGGAAAATCAATTATAGCACAGAAATCTGCTTTTCTGTGCGCGCAGCCGGGCGTGATGCTCAGCGCTTATCTGACACGCAGCTTCGGTGCCGGTCTTTTCGGCGGAGAGGGATTCATACTGCAGAAACTTTCAGGTTACGGGCGGGTGTTCCTCGAGGTCGACGGGAGCCTTGTCGAAAAAACGCTTGGACCCGGAGAGAGAATTAAGGTCGATACAGGCAATGTCGCGGCTTTTGAGGAATGCGTCGATTATCAGGCTGAAATGGTAAAGGGATTTAAAAATATATTGTTTGGCGGCGAAGGACTTTTCCTGACAACATTGACCGGTCCGGGCAAGGTCTGGCTGCAGACCATGACCCTGCCGAGTTTTGCAAAACGGATAATTCCATATATATCGAGAACAAATTCAAATTAACCGGAGGAAAAGCTATTAAATTTAGTTATTTTATATAAATTTTCTTGCCAGGCTTTCTTTTAAAGAAGCCGCGTATCTGTTTGCTTTTTATAGCACAGGTATGTTAAAATTAATAAATGAAGCAGATGATAAATAAACTTTCAAATGGTGATAAATAGAAGGAGCCGCCCGGTGAGGGCGGCTCTGTGTGTACTGTACGAATAATGTATAATTATGCATCAGGATTCATTGATTATACTGTTTGTGAGGTCGAAGAGTTCCTGATCGCTGATTATGCTTTCGCGGCCGGCGGCATACTGCTCGTCGACCCACTTCTTGACGGTTTTGACTATTTCGCTGTCTTTGTTGACGATGCGGCCGTCTTTGAGCTTATATGTGCTGTTGATCCAATAAGCGATGCCGGCTGTGCCGGAGGTGCTGCTGATGCTGACAAGCGGGGGACGGTCGAGGAATTTTCGGGTGTCGAAAATATTGTATATTTCTTCATCTTTCATCAGGCCGTCGGCATGAACGCCGGCGCGGGTGGTGTTGAAATGGCTGCCCACAAAAGGAGTATTTGCGGGGACCTTATAGCCTATTTCCTTTTCAAAATACTCAGCAATTTCGGTTATCACGGTCGTGTCCATGCCGTCGAGAGTCCCCTTATAGGCGGCGTATTCAAATACCATTGCCTCAAGCGGGACGTTTCCGGTCCGCTCGCCGATGCCCAGCAAAGAACAGTTGACGGCCGACGCACCGTAAAGCCAGGCGGCAGATGCGTTTGCCACGCCCTTATAGAAGTCGTTGTGACCATGCCATTCGATCTGCGCGGACGGTATTTTTGAATAGTGCTGCAGTCCGTATACAATTCCGGGAACGCTGCGAGGGAGGGCGACGCCGCTGTGGGGTATGCCGTATCCCATGGTGTCGCAGGCGCGGATTTTGACCGGGACGCCTGTTTCAAGCGAAATTCTGTGCAGCTCGTTGGTAAAGGGAATGACAAAGCCGAGGAGGTCAGCCCGGGTTATGTCCTCAAGGTGGCAGCGCGGGGTGATGCCGGTGTTGATGATGTCGTATACGATTGAGATGTAGTGATCGAGCGCCTGCTTGCGCGTCATCTTGAGCTTTTTGAAAATGTGGTAATCGGAGCAGCTCATAAGGACGCCGGTCTCTTTGATTCCGATATGTTTGACGAGCTCGTAATCCTCTTTTTTTGCCCTGATCCAGGTGGTGATTTCGGGGAATTTCAGTCCCATGTCAAGGCATTTGATCAGTGCGGCCCTGTCTTTTTCGCTGTAGGGGAAGAACTCGGTCTGCCGGATTATACCGTTCGGCCCACTGAGGCGGCTCAATAGTTTAAAAAGGTGGGCGATCTGTCCGACGCTGTAGGGCGGCATCGACTGCTGGCCGTCGCGGAAGGTGGTGTCGGTGATCCAGATCTCGTCGGGCATGTTGATGGGGACCTTTCTGAAGTTGAAAGGAATGATCGGGATTTTGTCATAGGAATAGATGTCGCGGAAAAGATTGGGCTTATCGACGTCCTGAAGCGTATATTCGTAAGGGTCTACTTCGAGCAGATTGTTCTTTTTATTATAATTCATATTTATTCCTCCAAAGATGAATATAATATACATTATAATCTCCGGAATGTCAAGCGGGAACTAAAAATAAAAAGAAAGAATTTGCATAGTTATGGTGTTAAACTTGCAAAATGCGAGGGCGATTTATGGTGTTCACGGATTGGTTACAAATTGTCAACTAAATGTCCATGGCTTTTTTTGTCGAAACGGGAGGGGAAGAAAATGCCCGCCGGAGGGCGGGGGCGATGATGGGAAAGTTTTTATGTGAATGTGATAGAGGATGGGGGATATGGGTGCCCAAATGGTTACCCGGCTATCACGTTATGCTTATACGATTACATTTGACAAAATATCGAAAAACTTTTGAGCATTTTCTTTCTGAGTTTTTATATCTGTTCCAATGGCATTATTCATAACAGATATTTTAAGATGAGAATTTTGAAAACATCTGATAAGAACAATATGTCTACCAGGGATAAGAGATCTTTTGATTTTAATGTTATTAATTTCGTTGTATGGGATTGTTATTACTTCTTTTACCTTGGATACGTCTAAAATACGTATGCAAACAATATGGATGCTTGTATCTGTACAACCAATATAACAATAAATATTACTTAAAGCACCAATAGCTCCTCCAACAGCACCCGCCATGGCCACGCCAAAAATAGCGCCCACAGCCATCCCAATGGGAAGACTGTTTTTTAACAATTCACCATTACATTTCATAATTACGCCCCACAATGTACAATTAAACGTTTCATCTGAAGTTACAACTTCGTGTAGCATTTTTTTCATATCTGCTGTACTCATTTTTAAACTCATAAAATTTATATCCTGTCAAAAATAAAATTGAATTAATCAAAACGATATAATAATGTAAAATACCATTCAAAATTTTGACAATTGAACTTCACAGTATTGCTATAAATAGAAAGCTAACAATTATAAACAATTATAACCTTATTTAATACAATACCACAAAATACGACAACATTCAATATAATTATAAAAATATACTATATAATAATGTATGAAATTGGTATTTTGTTTTAGCGTGTCTTAAGGGAGTTATTTTTATATGAAGTTTCTTGCCAGGCTTCTTTCCAAAGAAGCCGCGTATCTTATTTCGAGTCCCTTTCATTTTTGACAACAAAAAAGGATACCCGAAGGTGTCCTTTTTGTGGCGTGTCGTAAGGGACTCGCCCTCCTGCGGGCTGGCTGTGGCGCGGGCAAAGATGCCACAGGCAGCTTTGTTAACACGCGCCATTCTCGTCCCTTTCATTTTTGACAACAAAAAAGGATACCCGAAGGTATCCTTTTTTGTGGCGCGTCGTAAGGGACTCGAACCCCCGACCTACTGGTTCGTAGCCAGGCACTCTATCCAGCTGAGCTAACGACGCATGATTCGTGCAACGTCTTTCAACGTGCTTAATTATAATATCACAACAGAGTGGTTTTGTCAATAGAAACAAGATGAAATTTTGCACGAATCGAATAAAAATTCGCGTGGAATGTTAAAAAATGGGGAAATGGTTATACCAATTAAGTATAAACCTCTCACCGCTGCGCGGAGCTCCCCTGTTAGGGGAGCCAAATACGAGGAGGCGGAGCTCGCCTGTTAGGGGAGCNCTCCCCTGTTAGGGGAGCCAAATACGAGGAGGCGGAGCTCGCCTGTTAGGGGAGCCTAGGGACGAAGCTCACTAACAGGGGGAGCTATATTTATGATTGTAGGGGCGCGCATTGCGCGCCAGTGTTTCTCTTTTTGCGTGGAGCGCGACGGACGCGCAATGCGCGCCCCTACGTTAATGAGCCGCACTTCATTAAGCGGTTACGGAGTTACCTTCTTCTCGGAGAGAAGGTTAAGAGGCGGATGAATTTGCGGACGCGCAATGCGCGCCCCTACGTAAATGAGCCACACTCATCCAGCGGTTACGGCGTCACATTATAAACCTCTCACCGCTGCGCGACAGCGAAACCTCTCACCGCTGCGCGGAGCTCCCCTGTTAGGGGAGCCAAATACGAGGAGGCGGAGCTCGCCTGTTAGGGGAGCCTAGGGACGAAGCTCACTAACAGGGGGAGCTATATTTATGATTGTAGGGGCGCGCATTGCACGTCCGCGTTTCTCGGTTTTGCGCGGAGCGCGACGGACGCGCAATGCGCGTCCCTACGACTGATTTGTTTTCTTGTTACTTCAACTATTATATTGTAACCGGTATAATGAAAAGAGTCTTCTCCCCATATGGGGAGAAGGCTCATGGGGCAGAAGTAATTATTTTACTGAATTGCCTTAAAGCTTTTGCGGAGCTTTTCCTGAAAAGCGACCGTATCCCCGCCCCTCTACGATTTGCCGAGATATCCGGCGAGGCTGTCGCTGACGGCGGGGGTGCCGGGGCCGTAAATCAGGCGGAATTCGTTCTCAGACCTGACTATTTCTTCAGCTCCGCTCTGACGCAGCAGAGTCTCAAGAACAATATCGGGGTCTTTTACCTTAATTATCAGCTCTTCGCCGGCAGAGACGAAAGATTCAATATTGTTCCGGCCGCCCAAGCCCTCGGTTATAAGCCCGGGGACGGTTTTTGTTATCACACCAACCTCGGCGGCAAACTCGGAATGCAGGGCGCGGTTTGCCTTAAGGCCGGAATCAACGCGCGAGGGTTTGTCCCCGGTGTCAGTGGCAGCACGGCGCTCTTTATTTCGGTGCCGGTAAAAGTATTCTATTCCGTCATTCTCCTGGCCGGGGACGGGCGGATGAAAGCTGTTTACAATCCACCTGAAAAAGAAGAAATAAATAAGGAAATAGAAGGCGCCGATGACGGGTATCATTACCCAGCCTGTCCGGGCGTTTCCTTCGGTGACACCGTAAAAGAGCAGATCGAAGAGACCGCCTGAGAAGGTCGTGCCGACGCCGACGCGAGACAGCTGCATTATCATGTATGCCACGCCGGTAAAGATGCAATGGAAGAGATATAGTGCCGGGGAGGCGAACATGAAGGTGTATTCAAGCGGCTCGGCCACGCCCGCAAAAAGCGAGGAAAGCGCTGCCAGGAGGTAAAGTCCGCCCACTGCCCGGCGCTTTTCGGGCGTGGCAGAGGCGTAAAGGGCGAGAGCTGCACCCGGCAGTCCGAAGAGCATCACCGGATAGCGACCGCTCATAAAGCGGGTGGCGCCGGGAGCGATCACAGAGATTGACGGAGAACGGAATTCAGCCAGGAATATATTTTCTGTGCCGTAGATCAGGGTGCCGTCGATGAGAGCGATGCCGCCGGTGCCTGACTGCAGGAAGGGCAGGCTGAAGACGCGAGAAAGTCCGAAGGGCAAGAGGAGGCGTTCAAAAAAGCCGTATATCATGGTGCCAGCATAACCTGACTTTACCACAAGGTCACCCAGCGCGTAGGCTGCAGTCGCGACTAAGGGCCAGACGAAGAAGATCAGCACTCCGATAAGAGCAAAAGCCGCCGCCGAGACGACGGGGACCGAGCGGACGCCGCCGAAAAAGGCGAGAGACTTCGGCGGCCGGGAATCGCGGAACCTATTGTGTATTGCGGCGACGCCGAGGCCGGTTATGATACCGCCAAAAATACCCATATCAAGCGTGGTTATACCGAGGACCTCGGATGTTGCGCCGGAGGGCAGAGTGCCATCGGTCAGCCGGCCGCTGACACTCAGGAGCATACTGAGCGTTCCGTGCATGACCAGGTAGGCGGCGGCTCCCGAGAGAGCAGCGGTTCCTTTTTCGTCCTCGGCGAGCCCCAGGGCGACGCCGATGGCGAAGATGAGCGGCAGGTTTTTGAAGATTGCCGCCCCGATGCCGGCGATGACGGTGAGAGAGGCGTACAATACCGTTCCAGGCGCGACCCAGGAGAGGTGATCGGCGTCAGTTCCGGCCGCGTTTACGACCGACGCGCCGATGCCCCAGAGGATTCCCGCGACTGGCAGAAGCGAGAGGGGCAGCAAGACGGCCTGCCCGATGCGACGGATCAGGCGGGGTTTTTTTGCCAGTGATATATCCGACATAGAAAATTTCTGCAGCCTCACTTTTTATAAGTCATGACCGCGCTTTTGCCGCCGCGCACCCAGCCGGGTCTGAAGTCATAGGACTTGAGTTTGTCACGGTTTGAGACAAGCACCGGGGTAATGGCTGAGTATCCGCTCGATTTGATCATCGCGATATCGGCCTTGGCTATGACGTCGCCGGCGCGGACTGTGTCGCCGGCCTCGACAAGGCTGATGAAGCCCTTTCCGCCGAGGTTTTCAGTGTCAAGGCCGATCTGGACGCGGACGTCAAGGCCATCGTCGGCGCGGATTGAGTATGAATGCTTCGCGTCGGCAACATTTTCGACGATGCCGGTGACGGGGCTGTAAATGGTGCCCGCGACAGGTTCGACTGCGAAGCCGTCAAGAGGGGTTTTCTTCGCGTATGCTTCATCGGGGACGTCGGCAAGCGGCATTGCCTCGCCGTCGGCGACGGCGAGCAGCTTATTGTTCGCGGTAAAAAAAAGCATAATGACCTCCGGAATAAATACTTGCATATTTATTCTGCTGTAAAGGTGAGGAAATATTCATGCTGTGCGAAAAAGTTGATGTTTTACGGGATTTATGGTATAATACCAAATTAATCAGGTGTTTTGGCAGAAAGGAACAGTTATAATTATGGCGGTGGAACGTGTTAAGGAATTTTTTGATCGCTGCGGCATCGGCGGCCGCGTACGGGAGTTTGACGCTTCAAGCGCGACGGTGGAACTTGCCGCCGCTCTGATCGGCTGCGAACCGAAACGGATCGCAAAATCACTCTCGTTTATGGCGGGGAAAGAGGCGATACTTGTCGTCGCCGCAGGGGACGCGAGGGTGGATAACCGGAAGTATAAGGATCGCTTTGGCATGAAAGCAACCATGCTGACACCGGCGGAGACCGAAGAACTTATCGGACATGCCGTCGGCGGCGTCTGCCCCTTTGCGGTGAACGAGGGTGTCAGGATTTATCTTGACGAATCGCTGCGGCGTTTTCAGTCGGTTTTTCCGGCCTGCGGAAGCCACAACAGCGTGATTGAACTGAGTATATCTGAACTTGAAAAATACTCGGGGTATGATGCCTGGGTGGACGTATGCAAAGGGTGGGAGTTGGGTTAAAAATTTATAACCGGAATAACGGGATACTGGTAAGCTGTAATAGGCGCCCGGTATTCCGCTTTTATTATTGCATAAAGAAACGATTTAATTTTTGGAGCAATTTAATATTGCGCTTTTCCTGCCGGGGAATTATAATGTATATAATGAAGAATCCGGCAGGGGAACCGTCAGCCGGGATTACGAAATATTTATCCGCCAAAGGCGGCATGGAGATTATAAATGAGTTTTATAGACGGGAATTTTATGCTCCGCGGAGAGACGGCGAAGCAGCTTTACCATACATTTGCCGAAGGTCAGCCGATAATTGATTATCACTGCCACTTGTCACCGAAACTGATAGCCGAGGATCACCGCTTTGCGGATATAACAGAATTGATGCTTTCCGGCGACCACTACAAGTGGCGCGCTCTGCGGTCGTTCGGAGTTGAGGAAAAGTTCATCACCGGCGACGCCGGAAGCTACGAGAAGTTCAGGGCATACGCCGAAGTTATTCCCTACTGTATCGGCAATCCGCTATATCACTGGACTCACCTTGAGCTGAAGCGTTATTTCGGTATTGACGAATGTTTAACACCTGATACAGCGCAGAATATTTATGACCGCTGTACCGGTATGCTTACTCAGCCGGAATTTAGCGCCCGGGGACTGATAAAGAGTTCGGGAGTTGAGCTGCTCTGCACAACTGACGACCCGGCTGACGACCTGGCCTATCATAAGCAGATAAAGGAGAGCGGGTATTCTGTCCGCGTACTGCCGGCCTTCAGGCCCGACAAGGCAGTGAATATTAATAAGGAAACTTTTCTGCCGTACATCAGGCAGACCGGTGCCGCGACTTACAGCGAGCTGCTCGTCTGGCTTCGGTCGCGGATTGAGTTTTTTCACACGACGGGCTGCAGGCTGGCCGACCATGGGCTTGACCGCATACCCTATTCTGAGGGCGACCCTGCGGCCGTCTTTGCAGCGGCGATGAGGGGCGAGGGGCTGACCGATACCGAGGTTCAGGTTTATCAGACGGCGCTCCTGCGTTTCTTCGCCCGGGAGTACAGCGCGCGGGGTTGGTGCATGCAGCTGCATTTCGGGGCGCTGCGCAACAACAATTCGGTTATGTTTAAAAAGCTCGGCCCGGATACCGGTTTTGATGCGATAAACGATAATAAGGTCGCCGAACCGCTCGCAAGACTTCTCGACAGCATCGAGGCTGAGGACGCGCTGCCGAGGACGATACTTTATTCGCTTAATCCGAATGATAACTATACCATAGCTGCTCTGATGGGCTGCTATCAGAAGGCGCCGGTCCACTCAAAACTTCAGCTTGGCTCGGGCTGGTGGTTCAACGACCAGCGTGACGGAATGGAGGCTCAGCTCAGAACTTATGCAAACCTCGGCACCCTTGGCAGCTTTGTCGGCATGCTGACCGATTCGCGCAGCTTCATTTCTTACACTCGCCACGAATATTTCCGCCGTATTCTCTGTAACCTTATCGGCGGCTGGGTTGACGCGGGCGAGTATCCCTGGGACGAGGCCGCGCTCGGGGAGATCATACGCGGGATATTATATGAAAACGCAAAAAAATATTTTAATTTCTGAAAAGGAGCAGTGTATGGAAATTACCGGATTCGAGGTTCTCGGGACGCTGCCCGATCTGTTAAGCGCAGACAACCGGACGCCCGATACTGGCGCCTGGGAGAGACGGAGAGCGGAAATATACCGGAATGCGGTCGATCTGCAGTTTGGCACGATGCCGCCGACCCCTGAGTTTGTCCGGGTTGAGACGCTTTATATCGGCGGGTACGGGAAGATAAATTCGTACCGGATTGTAACAGGTTTGAAAGCGCATCCGGTTTCCTTCATAATGCAGGTTCATATGCCGGAGAAGGATAAAGCAAAGCTTCCTCTGCCGGTTGTCATCGACGGGGACGGCTGTTTTCCCTATACGCACAACGGCGAGATAAGCGGGGCGGTTAAGGACGCGGGGATGTGTTATGCCGTGTTCAACCGCACAGAACTGGCTCCTGACGTGCGAGAGGCCGGGCGGTGCGGTCCGCTTTACGAGACTTATCCTGAATATACTTTCGGGGCGATCGGAGCCTGGGCCTGGGGGTACAGCCGCTGTACCGACGCGCTCCTTAAGCTGGGATTTGCCGACGCCGGGAATATCGCTTTCACGGGGCATTCGCGCGGCGGGAAAACCGCCCTTCTGGCCGGGGCGATTGATACTCGGGCAAGGTTTGTCAATCCGAACGGCTCAGGCGCCGGCGGAGCCGGCTGCTTCAGGGTTCACATGAGGGCTAAAACATCAGAAGGTGTCGAGAAACGCAGTGAGATGCTTTCCGATCTTATGGCAAAGGTTGATTTCTGGTTCAGCTCTGAACTTGCGAAATACAAAGACGACGAAGTCTCGCTGCCATTTGACGAACATATGTTAAAAGCCCTTGTGGCGCCGAGGATACTGATTGACACCGAAGCGGAGGACGACATCTGGGCGAACCCGGCAGGCACATATCTGACAAACATTGCGGCGAGAGAAGTCTGGCGGCTTTACGGCTGTGAGGAAAACTTTGTCTGGCACTGGCGGCGCGGAGCGCACTTTCACAAGGTTGAAGATATAAATATCCTGCTTAAAATCATGAGAAACCGGATATACGGCGAGACTGTTGTGGCTGATCTTATGAATCTGCCCTTCGAGCCTCCCGCCCCGATACATAAGGTCATAGTTTGAAAGATAAATCTTTCAAACGGTGAGTTTTGTGCCTTTGCTGTCGGAAAGGATGGCAGCAATTCCGCCGCCCGTCGGCGGAAGGCGGCACAATCCTCGCGGTCAGGAGAAAAGATGGTTATAAATATGGAATGAGGTATACAGAAGTGACCGACGATAAGATACTTTATGACAAAATTTATGCCTGCTGGCTGGGCAAAAATATCGGCGGAACGCTGGGCACGCCGGTAGAGGGCAGAAAAGAGTTCATGAACTTAACGTGGTACCCTAAATTGCCGGAAGGAATCGCTCTGCCGAACGACGACCTCGACCTGCAGCTACTCAACCTGCATGCTGCCGAGCAGTACGGAATCGACCGGCTCTCCGCCGCCGAAATTGCCGCGGAGTGGCGGGAGCATGTTTATTTCCCCTGGGACGAGTATGGCGCAGCCCTCTCAGCCATGAGATACGGCTTTGTGCCGCCCTTTTCGGGAGGGTTTGACAACCACTTCACCGACTGCATGGGTTCGCCAATACGCTCGGAAATCTGGGCTTGCATCTGCGCCGGGGTGCCGGGGGCCGCGGCATATTTTACACATCAGGACGCAATCGTCGATCACGCGGGGGGCGAGGGAGTTTGGGGCGAAATCTTCAACGCAGCGCTTGAGGCGGCTGCCTTTTATTCCACTGACAAAGAAGCGCTGATAAAAGGCGCTCTTGCGTATATCCCGCAGGACTGCCGGGTTTTTGGCGCCGTATCGTATGCGCTTGAACTATTCAGGCAGGGCGTCTCTTACCGCGAGGCGCGGGAGCGAATACTTGAGCACCACGGGCGCCCGAACTTCACTGACGCGCCGCAGAATATTGCGTTCGAGGCAGTCGGTTTGCTTTATGGCGAAAACTTTGAGGACGCGATACTCAAGACCGTGAACCTCGGATATGACACCGACTGCACCGTCGCCACAGTTGGCGCGCTGCTGGGAATCATGTACGGAAGAGCCTACATACCTGAGAAATGGAGCCGGCCGATAGGCGACGCCATTTGCGTCAGCTCCGCTATCCGCGGGTTCAGGGCGCCGGCGAACCTCGGTGAGCTGACAGAGCGGACGATGACGCTGCGGGCAAAGGTCGCCGCCGGCGGGGGCGATTTCGTCATTTCACCCCGGGGTTTGTGCGATATGATGCCGCAAATATTCACGCTGCCGGCTGGCTGCCGGGCTGATGAGGGTGTTGAGTTCAGGCTTTATTATGAAGGCGGCGACCCGTCAGTTCTGCCGGGGAAACCATGCAATATCAGCGTTAAAATAAGAAACAACACGTCATGGCGCTGGAAAATGAATATACATGTGATATGCCCTGATGGGTATGAAGCCGGTGAGACAGGAGTGATCGACGTTCCGGCGGGCGGGGCGGGGGACTTCGGTTTTTCAGTGAAGGCACTGGAGAGAGGCAACAGGATTAACCGCTTTGAGATTTCGGTGATGCGTATTAACGACGGCGCCTTCTGGACAGAATACCGCATTCCCTTCACGGTGCTCGGAGCGAACCGGTGGCATCTGAACGGGGAGGAGACATATCTGCCCGGGACGACGGTGTGCTTCGGAAAATCCGCCGCTGACGGGAAATACACCGCCGAGGGTGTGCTTTACTCGCCGCATGGCCGGGATACGCAGATCATGTGCGCCTCGGAGCGTCCCCTTGCCGTCTGGCTTGACGGCGTGAAGGTGATCGACTCGCCGGCGCCGCAGGTATTTATGCCTGCGTACCACCGCGCGCCGGGCTGCCAGAGGGTGACGCTGAAGCTTGCCGAAGGTGAGCATAAGGTCAGGGTTGAACTCATGAGCGGGCAGCCGCCCCGCTTCGTTTTCGCGGCGACGGCGCCGAGGACTGTAGGCGAGCCGGGGAATTATTTTGCATATATTGACGACTGGATGATATAAAAAAATCCGCAGCCCGAAAGGGCTGCGGATTTTTTTAATATAGACGCCCCTACGAGGGGAGGTGGCGCGTGGCGAGCTTGTTCGGCTGGCGGACGAGAGGTTAAAGAAACCTCTCACCGCTTCGCGGAGCTCCCCTGTTAGGGGAGCCAATACACAAATCGCGGAGCTCCCCTGTTAGGGGAGCCAATACACAAAATCGCGGAGCTCCCCTGTTAAGAGCCTATGCACAAATTGTTTGAAAGCTTTTGCGGAGCTTTTCTTGAAAAGCGACCGTAACCTTATTCCTTTTTCTTTTTTGTGATCAGGGCGGGGATAAGGGCTGCCGGGATGAGGAATGTAAGAGCAAGCGACGAGCCGCAGCCGCTTGATTTTTCAGGCTCGGTAACGGCTGCCGTTCCGGCTGCTGTGGTGAGGGCTGCCGTTGCGGCGTCGGTTGCTGGTGATATAGTGGTCGTGGCTGTGGTGCTTGCGGGGGCTTTTGTAGTGGTCGCGGCAGATGGAGTAGTTACGGGGACTCCGGTTGTAGTCTGGGCTGCTGCGAGGTTTGCCGCGATTGACGCTTTGCGCTGAGAGAGCAGGGCGCTGCCATCAGCAGTGAGCGGGGCGACTATTATGCCGTCGTAATCGGTGGCACTTGATGCCTGGTCGGCGACATACAGGACGCCGTCAACGGCGGTTACATAAACATAGGAATTTGCACCGTCGTGACCGGTGATTGTTGCCACCTCAGCAAGGGTGATTTTGTCGAGCACATGAATTACAACCGGGGATTTGCTGGTGGTTACAAATATATAATCTTCCCATAATCCGACCGCGTATCCGTTTGCACAGGCATAATGGTTGAGCAGCGTGTTGCCGTCAGCTGAGAAGATGTACATGCCGGCGTCTGTTGCGGTGGAGCCGCAGAGATAAATCGTTCCGTCGGTGTCGACGTCAAGATACTGACCTTCGGAGAAAGAATACTTCGCAGCGATGTCAACCCTGCCTTCGGTACCGAATGTTGTATCAAGCACGGGTTTTTGCGGATCGGTGACATCGAAGCGGTAGAGGAAGTCGACATCGTAGTTGACGACGAAATAAGCGTAATATTTGTTTCCGATTTTCTGCACGTCGGCGCCGTTTATACCCATTTTCTTGCCTGACTTGTCACCCGGCGTACCGATTGTAAGGATGTTGGTATAGCTGACTTCGGTCAGCTCGCCATTGTCAGTGTATTTCACGACTGAGAAGTCGGCGCTGCCGTAGTTCGGGTAATATGCAAGACCTACATAGAGATATCCTCTGTCATCGACGGCGAGCCCCTTAGGATATGATCTTGAGTTGTCGGCCTGGTCGTGGATATAGGAGTCGAGAGGCAGTGCGGTTGAAAGATCGAACATGGTAACGGCCGAGGTTCCGCCGGGGTTCAGAAAGCCTCCGAAGGCATACTTGCCGTCGGGGGATACGGTGAATCCGCGCATACACGTAAAACCGTAGGCCATGACGGTGTCAGAGGTTTCTACGTAGCTGTTGAAGATAAGTATGTATTCTTCAAGTTTTACGGTGCTCCAGTCGGTTGCGGCGGAGGATGGAATTGTCAATGCTGTGATGAGAAGCAGGAGAAGGGTTACTGCGGACAGACGCTTCAATACTGATTTCATGATGATCTCCTTTTATATAAAATATAAACTTCAACAATTACATGTCAGGTGAACTCTGCCGGAAAATCTGGGGGAGCATATAAGCTCCCCCAGTGTTTTTATTTTGTGACTTCTGTCGGAACCTGGGAAGATGAAATACTGCCGGGCGTAGGATCGGCACTGCCTGATGTTTTCACCGAGGTCTGGGTATAGGTGTGGTTATAATCGAAGGTTATCGCTTTGTCGATTTTAACTTCAGTCGGGGTGTCGCCCCAGTTGTACCAGATACGGTCGATTACGCTTGTTCCCGAAAGAAGTTCAATCTGAACGGCCTTTGTGGTGGCGAGGGTTTTGGTTGCAGAGATGATCAGAAGATCCTTGCCCTCTGTGAGAGAGGTGCCGAATTTCGTGTTGAAATCGGCGGCGGTGAGTTTGGAGGACGTTTTGAGCCAGACGACCAGAGTGCTGTGAGGCTGAATGGTCCCTGAGAGGGTCCAGGTGTTAGCCTTGAGATCTTCGGCTTTTGCGCCGGCCTTCGGATAATATCTCACGGAATACGAGGAAAGGTCGAGGACTGTATCGCTGTTGTTGTAAAGCTCCATATAGCAGAAGGGAGTTGAAACGCTGTTATAAACCGACATCATTGGCAGAACTTCGGTCATATATACGGGCGAGACCATGGTATACGAGGTGTCACTGTATGAATTAGTGCCAGACTTGCCGGTGACGATCGCTGTTATCCGGTTGTTCGAGAGCGAATATGAAGTGAAGGCTTCGGCGCTGGCTTCGGCTCCGGCGGCGACTGTTCCGACTTTGACTGTCGCATAAGGCGTGGATTTTATATTGAATCCGTTGATCGAGCTCTTGTAGAAGCTGACCGTTACGTCGGTCATGACGGCTGAGGATGTGTTCTTGAACGTAGCCTTTACGCCGTAGTCGTTGTCGCCGGTGTTGTTGATAAGCAGCGACTGGTCAAGCGAGGTGATATTAATGAGGCTGCGGTTCTCGATCCAGATCGGTGCCGTCGCTGCCCAGTAGCTGGAGTTGGATACTTCGATATAATAATAGTCGTAATCGGGAGAGAGGGTTATGTTCCAGGTGTAGCTCTTCTTCGTGCCGGCACTCACCGATGCCACTACGATGTTGTCCTCGGTGACAAGGCTTATTGTACCGATGCCGACCGGACGTTCGGTTGTAATTTCGACGCTGACCTCGAGAGAGTCGGGATTATTGAGGCGCGAGCCCATCCACTCGCCGTTGATCTTGTAGAATATCTTCATTGAACCGTCGGTGGTGGTGTAGGTGCGGTTTTTACGGAAGGCTTCAAGAATGTTCTCTCGGGTCAGAGACGGTGCGAGCGCATAACCGCAGGCTTCTGTGGCATTACCCCAGTTGGGATCATGGTTATCCTCGTTGTACATCGGGGAAACATGCCAGCCTTTGGTGAGCGACAGAGCGTAGGTTGCGTCATATCCCGAGCCTTTGATCTCGGTGAGGGTTAGGATTTTGTCGATGTCCTCGTTATAAAGATCGTATTCAAGGAAGGTACCCCAGGTATATCCGGGATGGTTGAACTGGACTATGGCCTCGGTCTGCTTTGCCATCATTTTGTAGAAGTTGGGAAGGTTGAGGTTGTTCTGTGTTGTATAGTACTGGGAGTTCAGCACGTTGAGGTGCCCGTAATAACCAGTGCCGTTATTATAGGTCTGCTCATAGCCGTAAAGTGCTACGAACTTGCCGGGGTCGTTGAACTTTTCGGCGTTGAATTTGTGTTTATACAGAAGGTCATCCTTTGTTATCGAGGATGAGTGATCGGTGACAGCAAAGAAGTCGAGCTTAGCAACGTCGCGAGCATATGTAAACGCGTCGGAAACCGTACCATCTCCGTCAGATTCCGAGGTGTGCGCGTGAACTTCGCCGCGGTACAGGTTCATGACCGAGCCGTCTCCGCAGGAGAAATTCTGGATGTGGCGGTATGTATTGCCGTTGGTGTCGGCAAGAGTAAGTACGACTTCGTAATCGCCGGCCTGGAATGTGACGCCCGAGAGGGTCAGGTATGAATCGTTCCATACTGCGCTCGACGTGTAATCGGTGCCTCCGATGACGAGTTTCGAGGCGGCTTTATCGATGGAGGGGCTGCAGATGTAATTGATTTTAAGCGATGGAGTATATACATCCTCGTAGTAATAATAATTTTCAGGCGTGTAAGAGACAACTTCGGGCGGCGACTGGCAGAGATAGCTGAGGTCCTTCGGCAAAGACAGTGAGCTGCCGGTCATATAGTGTTCGGTGAAATAGCTTATTGCCTGCAGGGTGCTATCGTCTGACCCGCCGCAGATGACAAGCTTTTCGCCGACCATGACGATTGCGAAGTCGTTTTCCTTAAGCTGTGTGAGGACCTGTTGCGTTTCGGCACGGTTTGTGGCGCCGACGAGTATTTCGTGGGCTGGCAGTGCGTCGCCTTCCTTATACCAGTCGGACGTATATTTGAAGGTGGTTACCGAGACGCCGTATTTTTCGGTGAACTGCTTATAAAAGTTTGAGACGGCGTTAATCATAACGGCAGATGCGCCTTCGGCGCGTACCAGCTGATAATCGCTCACTCCTTCGGCTGAAATCAGGTCAAAATTGTTGTTGATTACAGCTGTGGTTTCAGAACCGGCAAGGGTTGATTCGGATGTGGTGTCGTCAGTTATCCCGCCGCGGTCGCAGGCGGTAAACGTGACAAGGAGAATCAGCGCAAGAACAATCAGAAGCGAAAAAATGTTTCTTCTCATACTATACCCCGGTTATTGATTTTATTATCGGTTAAATTATAACACAATGCCGTTATTGTGTCAACACGGCAGAGTCTGTTTTGTTAAAGGTTAACAGAAATTTATGTTGACAACTTTAGGAAAAGTGGTATAGTTATAACTGGTGGTAAAAATCCAACTATTCTAACTTAGGGGAGGTGTCGTATGAGCGATGCTCCGAAGAGCAAGTATATGGCCGTTGTAAAGCTTGGCGACAAGGGACAGATTGTTATCCCGAAGGATGCGCGTGACCTGATGGGCATAGGTCCGGGCGACCAGCTGATGTTGCTCTGCGACATAAAACGCGGGATAGCGCTGGTTAAAAATGACCATTTTATAAAAATGGCCGAGAATATCATGGAAGCGCAGGCAAGTCAAGTGGAGCCAGATGATCAGGAAGGAGAGAAAAAATAATGCCAGAGGTATTGACTGTTGACCGACTGGTCAAAAAATATCCGAAATTCGAGCTGCACGAAGTGTCTTTCGGGCTTGAGGAAGGCAGCGTGATGGGGTTTATCGGGCGCAACGGGGCGGGGAAGACGACCACGCTCAAATCGCTGCTCGGTTTCGTTCATCCCGACTCTGGTGAGGTGAGATTTTTCGGCAGAAATTTTTCCGAGGACGAGATGGCGATAAAGCAGCGCATTGGATTTGTCTCGGGCGGAGTCAATTATTACATGAACAAAAAACTGAGGACCATAATCGAGGTAAATAAGCTTTTTTATAACGAGTGGGATGACACAGCCTGCCGGAAATATCTCGATGCTTTCCGGCTTGACCCAGACAAGACGCTGAAACAGCTATCTGAGGGTATGAAGGTCAAATTTGCCCTTTTGCTGGCGCTTTCGCATAACGCAAAAATACTGCTGCTCGACGAGCCGACCAGCGGGCTTGACCCGGTCTCACGCGACGACCTGCTTGACGTTTTTCTTGATCTGGCGCACGACCACGGGATAAGCATACTCTTTTCTACACACATAACGACAGACCTTGAGAAGTGCGCTGATTATATTACTTATATTAAAGACGGAGGGATTGTGGCGTCGGGAAAAATCTCGGCTTTTATCGATTCATATCGGCTTTTCCGCGCTGCGCCCGGACAGATGACGCCGGCGCTTGAAAAGGCAGCTGTCGGAATCAAGCGGCTGCGCGATGGAGCGTCAGTGCTGCTGCGAACGCCCGACGCGTATCTCGGAGCGGGACTCTCGCCAGCCACGGTAAACCTTGAGGAGATAATGGTTCACATTGAAAAGGAGGCGAGGATATGATGAGGAAAATGCTTAAAAAGGAGCTGTTTCTAGCCCTGCATCCGACCTCCCTCATATTCCTTTGTTTCTCGGCTATGCTTCTGATCCCGAGCTACCCGTACTATGTAGCCTTTTTTTACACCTGCCTCGGTATATTCTTTCTCTTCCTCACCGGGCGCGAAAACCGCGATATTTATTATATGCTGACGCTGCCGGTGAAAAAACGCGATGTCGTCAAAGCCCGCACCATCTTTATTGTACTTATCGAGCTCTCGCAGTTCGTGTCCGGTATCCCGTTTATGTATGTTCAGTCATATATAATAAAAGGCAGCAATCCGGCGGGACTCGCGGCGAATACAGCACTATTTGGTTCGGTGTTCATAATGTACGGGATATTCAACTGGTTTTTCCTGACGCGGGTTTACCGTAACACCGAAAAAGTTGGGCGCGCCTTTCTTTTCGGGACGCTGTTCATGACGATTTATATTATCGCCGCCGAAGTCTGTGTTTTTGCCGTTCCGTTCGTGCGTGATAAAATTGACACACCGGACCCGCAGTACCTCGGGTTAAAGCTGATAATTTTAGCCGCCGGAGCATTGATTTATACCGGGCTGACGATTGACGCCTGCCGGCGGGCTGAAAAGAGTTTTGAAAAGCTGGATTTTTAGGATGGCCTGTTCGATGGAATAGGCGGTGTCCGGTTTGTGTAGCGGGCAAAACGGCTCGGTCAGAGGCGTCTACCGTTTTGCCTTAAGTTCTGATTTTATTTGTGATTCGATGATTTGTGATGATTATTATTTTATTTTTTACTGAAACTATTGACAAACAATATTAATAGTTATATAATAGGATTAAATCCTAATAAGGAGGCGGTTGCTATGGTAAAACGCAATACTAAGCAAAAGCGCCTTGTTATGGAAACACTCGGCGGGATGAATCATCCGTCGGCCACATCTGTTTACGAGGAAGTAAGGCGGAAGGACCCGACAGTCAGCAGGGCGACGGTTTTCAGAATTCTGGCCGAAGCCGCCGGCGAAGGTATACTGCTCCGGCTTATGATTCCCGGCTCCGACGACAGGTTCGATGTCACCCTGGCAAAGCACTGTCACATCAGATGCCGAGTCTGCGGACGTGTGGACGACGTCACAGTCGACGAAGCCGCCGTAAAGTCGCTGGCCGGCGCCGATGCGCATGGATACTGGATAGAGGGCTGCGACGTAGAGTTTGTCGGCCTCTGCCCCGGATGCGCCGCGGCGGTAAACGATAAGAAAATTCAGCAATAAATAAATTAATTCGGAGGAGAAAAACATGGAACTCAAAGGATCAAGAACCGAAGCCAACCTGATGGCCGCATTCGCAGGCGAATCGCAGGCGAGAAACAAGTATACCTATTTTGCTTCCAAAGCCAAGAAGGACGGTTACGAGCAGATCGCAGCCATTTTCGAGGAAACCGCGAAGAACGAGATGGAGCACGCTAAAATCTGGTTCAAAATTTTGCATAACGATGATATTCCCGGGACTGCCGACAACCTCAAGGAGGCAGCAGCGGGCGAGAACTACGAGTGGACAGACATGTACGCAGGTTTCGCCAAGGTCGCCCGTGAAGAGGGCTTTACACGCATAGCCGCGCTCTTCGAAGGCGTTGCCAAGATCGAAAAGGAACATGAGGAGAGATACAGAAAACTGCTCGCTAACGTTGAGGGCGGCCTGGTCTTCTCAAAGGATGAGGACGTTATCTGGATTTGCTCCAACTGCGGCCACGTCGTGATCGGTAAAAAGGCTCCCGTGGTCTGCCCCGTCTGCGCTCACCCGCAGAGCTATTTCCATGTGAAGGCAAAGAACTATTAATAATTAAGGAATACGGGGATACGCAGGGGGTGCCTTCTTGAAAGAAGGCACCCCCAGGCCCCCTTCAAGAACTTTTAACTATCTGGTCTGTTTTAATTTATCGGATATCACGTCAGACGGCGGCCGGGCCCCACATCCCCGCCGCTGTCTGAGGGGAAGAAGCAGCAAGTTAATAAAAACAATAAGCCAGCCGCCGCGGGATTCCGCGGCGGTTTTATTAAGTATGAAAATATATGAAATAAGGTATTGACAAATGAAAACCAATGTGATATTATGAAGTTACAGCGAAGGGAGTGCGCAATCCATTGAGCTGAATTTATAAAAGGAATTAATAATATGGGTGAATTAGAGAAGTTATACACAGTTGAAGACGTTGCACATATGATGGAACTGACGTCAAGAACCATACGGAATTATCTCAAAGACGGAAGTCTCAAGGGGCGGAAAATCGGCGGCCAGTGGCGTTTCACCGAAGAAGATATTAAAAACTTCATGGATTCCGGACATTTCAGCGACGACAAACTAAAAAAGGACAGGGAAGATGTGATAGACTTCTTTGACGGAGTTAATACAGATGTCGACTGGAAAGACCCGGTATGTATTATAACCGACTTATATATTGATACAGAAACAGCGGTTGATAAATGCAATAAAATTAACGAACTGATAAGTTCAAACAAAATAAGGGAACCGGTAAGGTTCTCATACCGTTACAACGATGATGAAAAAAAAGCGCGGTTCATAATATTTTCAAAAACTGCAATGATATCCGCTATGCTTGATATCCTTAAATGATAAAAGACGCAGCCGTGAGAGCGGCTGCGTCTTACGCTATGTTCTAACCTCAGACGCCAATTGGGATGTGGGGCCCGTTGGCGTCTGACGCGGCATACGATGAATTCAGCTAAGACCAATAGGTTAAAAGTTTTTGAAGTGGGGCCGGGGAGAAACTTTTTTCAAAAAGTTTCTCCTCGCGTTTCCCAGCGTATCTCCGTTACTCCGTCCTCAGCGCCACGACGGGGTCTTTCTTGGCGGCGATGAGTGAGGGGATGAGGCCGGCGACAAGAGTCAGGATCATGCTGATTGCCACGAGTATTACTGCAGCGATGGCAGGCAGGGAGGCTCCGAGGCTCTCGATGCCGGTAATGTGACGGATGATTAAGTTGATCGGGAAGCAGAGAAGGACAGTCACTCCGATGCCGATGACTCCGGCGGAGAAGCCGACAATGAGGGTTTCGGCGTTGAAGACGCGGGTGATGTCGTGTTTTGAGGCTCCGATTGAACGGAGTATTCCGATTTCCTTCGTACGCTCAAGCACCGAGATATAGGTGATGATTCCGATCATAATTGATGAGACGACCAGGGAGACAGAGACGAAGGCCATGAGGATATACGAGATGGCGTTGATGATAGTGGTTATCGACGACATGAGGAGGGCGACGTAATCCACGTAGGTGATTTTGTCGGCGTCGGAAACCGACTGGTTGTAGGAGTTTATTATGTCGGAAATGAGTTCCTTATCGGCGAAGGTGGCGGCATAGACCGAGATACTGTCGGGGCTGTCGATGTCAACGTAGCCGAGCAGGTCGAGATTGTCCTCGTAGGTGGTGTCGGATACGCCGGAGGCGATAACTGTATCGTAGAGAGAGGCATACTGCGCGTCGGTGAAGGCAGCGGCGTCATACATCGCCGCAAGCTGCACTGTGCTGAGAGATGAGAGCTGATCGCGCACCGAGGCAGAATATTCTGAGGTGAATTTTTCTGCGAGCATCTGGCGGATATAACCGTAGAGCGTCGCGTCGTCCATCGAGGCGATATATTGTTTTACCGCATTGATGTCGGCCGACTGCATCTGTTCGGCAAAGGCAGCGGTGAGAGCGGCCTCGATGCTCTCGCGGGTCATACCCGAGACAGCCATTTCGACGGCTGAGGAAATATATTCGTCGGAGGGTTCAGACATGATTTCGGTGTAGATTCCGGCCTTGACTGCGTCAGATGAGGCGGCGAGGTATTCGCGTACGGCGGCAGCCTTTTCAGCTTCGGTGAGACCGGAGCCGAGAGTGTTTTTGAAGGGAAGGCCGGTTATGACGTCTGTGCCGGTATTTGCAAGCTGTTTTTTGACAATTTCTGAGTCGGCCGTCACGTTGATAACATGGTTGGTGAGGGCGCTCGTGTAACCGATGGAGCCGCTGAGCATTCCTGACACAGCGTCTTCGCTTGCGCGGACGATACCGCAAATCTTGATAGGCTCGCCGGTGCCGTAAAGGTAGGAGAGTCCGGTTTCGGTGGATGTGAGGTCGGTGTATTTGCCGGAGGCGTCGTTATATACGTATCTTGAGGAGACCGGAATCATTTTAAGGGTGAGGCCGGTGATGTCGTCTAAGGACCAGCTCTTGGTGTCGATTTCAACTTTTTCACCCTTAGCGGCTGCCCTGAAGCTGTCCGACAACTCGTCGGCCGAAATCAGGCCGAGAGCGTAGAGCACAAGGTCGCTGACAGTGTTGTTCTGATCGACCACGAGCACGACTTCGTTGTAACTCTTCGGCCAGTCGCCGTTTATTACTTCATATTGGGTTCGGACGAGCGGGCTGACAAGGTAGCCGTCAGCGTCTCCATCGGCGGGGCTGAGCATTTCTTCCCAAATGCGGAAGCCCTGCATGTCGGAATAATACGACATATCCATCGCACCGCCGATGGACGAGGGGTCCATGCCATAGACGGTCTTGATAATATCGCCGAGCAGAGTTTCGGCATCCGACTTGACGATATTTCCCTCGGTGTCGGACACATAGATCGAAAGATCGGTATTGTACTGGTACTTTATCGCCGTCGCCGCGCCGTCAAGGGGACGGACACCGTTTGCATCGGGTGTATCAAGGTATTTCTTGAAGGCGGCGAGGTTGTTTTTCGTGACTTCTGAGGAATTCAGGGTATTGATGAGCTCATACATAATGGCGTTCGAGTAGACCTTATCCCCGAGCTCCTCGTCGGACTTTCCTGCGCTTGCTTCGTCGCGGATCCCCATGAGGCCGCCTATGAGAGCGCTCATGTCCACAGACTCGGATTCTATGACGATGGGGTATGACGAGAGGGTGTCCTCCTGAACGCGGTCGATATAAGCCTGGACTCCGGTCGAGAGGGCGGTGATCAGGGCAATGCCGATAATGCCGATGCTCCCGGCAAAGCTGGTGAGGAAGGTTCGTGCCTTCTTTGTCATCAGGTTGTTGAGAGAAAGAGAGAGGGCGGTGAAGAAGGACAAAGGCGGCTTTTTCCGGGGTTTGCCGGATGCAGCCGGCTTTTTATTTTTTTCAGCAGAGTTGACCGGCTGAGCTGCCGCGACGGGCGGATTTGAATCGCTGATAATCCCGCCGTCGAGCATGCGGACGATACGTGTTGCGTATTTTTCAGCCAGCTCGGGGTTGTGGGTTACCATTATGACAAGGCGTTTCTCCGAAATTTTCTTGAGTAGCTCCATTAACTGGACGCTGGTTTCGGAGTCAAGCGCGCCGGTCGGCTCGTCGGCCAGCAGGATGTCGGGGTTATTTACGAGGGCACGCGCCACTGCAACGCGCTGCATCTGTCCGCCTGACATCTGGTTCGGCTTTTTCCTTATCTGATCGGCGAGGCCGACTGAGGTAAGTGCCGCCTCGGCGCGGCGGCGGCGTTCGGCCTTTGACACACCTGAAAGAGTCAGAGCCAGCTCGACGTTCGAGAGCACGGTCTGGTGAGGGATGAGGTTGTAGGACTGGAAGACGAAACCGATGGAGCGGTTGCGGTAGGCGTCCCAGTCGTCGTCGCGGTATTCCTTTGTTGAAATATTGTTGATTACAAGGTCACCGCGGTCATATTTGTCAAGGCCGCCGATGATATTGAGCAGCGTGGTTTTTCCGCAGCCCGACGGGCCCAGGACGGCGACGAATTCACTCTCGCGGAAGTCAAGGGAGAGGCCGCGCAGCGCATCAACGGTGGTGCTGCCGGCGGTGTAGGTTTTTACAATGTTTCGAAGACTGAGCATTTTTTTCTTTCCTGTCTTAAGATATGTTTTTTCTTTTTTAGCATCCTTATAATTATATCCGAGTTGCCGGTGATTGTCCATACATGTCACCATTTTTTCATTAAAATTCATTCTACGTTCACATTTATTTTTCGATATTGGTGTATAATTGTACATGACAGATTTTTATTAAGACAGTGATTAAAATTAACATCGGCATCAGCGGAAAGTCTTTGATTTATTGACTTTTGGGCAATGCATAAGTATATATTCAATCGCCCGATTAATAGTTTACGGAGGTGTGTTATATGCCCGGTATGGGTGGCGGCCACAGCGGTGGCGGCGGCGGTGGAGGCTTCGGAGGCGGAGGCGGAGGCTTTGGCGGCGGCAGAGGTTTCGGCGGTGGCGGTGGATTCGGCGGCAGGCCTGGCGGATTCGGCGGCAGACCCGGCGGATACCGGCCGAGAGGCTTTTTCTGGGGTCCCGGCTGGGGCTGGGGATGGGGTCCCTGGGGCTGGGGTTACGGTCGCGGCGGCGGATGCCTCGGCGGTCTTCTTATGATTCCGGTTATTATTTTCCTTTTTGTGTTCATTGTGATTATTTCGCTTTTTCAGGCCCCAGACAGTGCGGGGATAACACGCTCAACAAAGAAACGCGAGACGCTTGATGCGGCGTATATCACGGCCATCGATGAGTATTATCACGACGGGCCGGGCGTTATCATGAGCGCGGCGGACCAGTTCAGCCTTGAAAATTCGATGAAGTCTTTTTACCAGAAGACGGGTGTTCAGCCCTACCTCTATATTGACGACGACATAAACGGCAATACAAGGCCGGGTTATGATGAAGTCGAGAGCTTTATGTACGATGAGTACGCTGCTCTTTTCGGAAACGATGAGGGACATCTTCTAATTCTATATTTCGAGTATCCGGACGGAGAGTACAACACCTGGTACATGTGGGGCAACAATGCGCACATCGTCATGGACGACGAGGCCTGCGAAATACTGCTCGACTATATTGATTATAATTATAAACAGTATAACGTGGGGTATACCCTCAAATATACCGAGATGTTCGTAAGTTCATTTAATTCCGCGGCGGAGCGCATTATGGGCGGACGGACGAGTATTTTCGAGAGCATGTCGCCCGGCACCATCATTCTGCTCATACTCGGCACGGCGGGAGTCATAGCGCTGATCATTTATATTGTGAAGCGTTATAAGAACACTGACCCGAACCGGGGCGGGGGCGGAAGCGGTCCCCAGGGTGGGAACCCGGACAATATGAGTGAGGAAGACAGGAGAAAAGAAAAGTACAGACGCCGGTATGGCGGGTAAGGAATAATAAAGTCCGGCGCTCAGCTGTTTTTGGCTGAGCGCCGGGTGTTTATATTGCAGGGTTAGAAAATTCAAACATAAAACGGAATAGATTAACGACCTGCTCTTTTAATAATATACTCTTTTAATGCCCTCAGAGCCAGCGGAGAAATATTATCAGGAAGGCCGTTAATAGGAAAGAATCTTAATTCATTACATTCCAAATGGTCTGGTCTTAACACCCCTGAATAATCTTTACAGATATAAACAATGTCAACATTTGATACCTCATCGCCATTTGGATAAATAAAATGCATGTCCTTGCCGGAAAAGACATTAAAAAGCTCAATTTTATTAGCTTTCAGTCCTGTTTCTTCATATAATTCTCTTACAGCAGCATCCTCTGCCACTTCGTCAACATTGATGCCGCCACCAGGATAAGCCCAACATTTATTATCATTCCTAAGCTGTAATAAAATTTCACCTTTTACGTTTTCAACTATTACACTTGCTGCACTGATAACAACAGGGATATGGCCTAATTTTGCTCTGATTGCTTTTAAATATTCTACCATTTTACCATTAGTCCCTTCCGTAAAACTCTTTATTAAAAATTTAATAGCGGACTTTACGCGTGTTTTCACGCTCCGGCGTGAGTCCTGCAGGATGGGGCAAAATTTTTGTTTATTCATTTCGTAGGGAAGGGTTTACCGTCCTGCAGATTATATGGCGTTATCGGACTTGGATGCGGGGATGCGGTGTGGCTCTCTTGCCGCGTGGCAAGAGAGTCACCAGAGAAACACGCGGAGAGGAACCGACGGTTCCTCTCCGGACTCTTCCTTTTGGTGCTCAGAAGCCAGAAGTGTACCGGCTCGGCGGAGTGTGCGCCGGCGGGAATTATAACACTTACACTTTATTCTTTGTTTAGCGGTTGACGAGCACCATATACTAAAGTGTTAGTACGGCGGGCCGTCCGCGTAATTTTACGCGACGGCGTGAGGCTCGCCGGATGATGGACAAAGTTTGGCTTTCGTTTTTTTGCATTTCTGCAACTCTTCGTGTCTCCGCGTCCCGGTACCACCGTGTTCCCGCGTCCCGGCGTCGCAACAGGGATGTGGGGCCCAATTGCGACGCCGTAGTTCGTAAACGCACTGAAGATTTTGATAAACAGCTACACATATTTTTGAAAAGTTCTCGCCAGGCCTCTTACAAGAGGCCGCGTATCCCTCGTCTTCCCGGTTTATTTATACTCCGGCAGCCAGCCACGGTGGGCTTCGATGAGGTCGTCGCAGAGCGAGACTATGTCGTCGATTGAGAGTTCGGCGGCGGTGTGTGGCTCGAGCATGGCGGCCTGGTAAATGGCTTCCTTCTTCTTTGTGACTGCGGCTTCGATGGTGAGGAGCTGAGCGTTAATGTTGGTCATGTTCATTGCGGCGAGCTGCACGGGGAGTTTGCCGACGTAAGTCGGGCGGACGCCGTATTTATCGACCATGCAAGGCACTTCGACGCAGGCGTCGGCCGGCAGGTTGGTAATAAGTCCGGTGTTAAGCACGTTACCGCCGATGCGGTAGGGTTTATCGGTGACGATAGCTTCCATGATGTAGGAGGCGTATTCGTGGGTGCGCTTGTGGGTGACATCGTTGGTCAGGTACTTTGCGCGGTCCTTTTCCCAACGGGCGATCTGGTCGATGCAGCGGCGCGGATACTCGTCGAGCGGAATGCGGTAACGCTCTATCAGCTCGGGGTAGCGGCTCTTGATGAAGAGGCAGTTGTATTCGGCGTTGTGCTCGCTCGACTCGGTGCAGTAGTAACCGAAACGGCGGATATATTCAAATCTTACTAAGTCCTTGAAGTCGGCGGGCGGGTTCTCGAGGAATTCGCAGGCGCGGCGGCGGATTTCGGGGTAGAGATCGACTCCGTCGGCGTCTTCAATCCTGAGCAGCCACGCCATGTGGTTGATGCCGGCGATGAGCTCTTTGATCGGGCGCTTTGGCTCCATGCCGAGCCGCTTGAGCAGGCCGTTTGAGCAGACCTGAACGCTGTGGCAGAGGCCGACCGTCTTGATTCCGGTGTATCTCTGCATGTATCCCGACAGCATTGCCATGGGGTTTGTATAGTTGAGGAAGAGGGCGTTCGGGCAAACCTGGGCCATATCCTCGGCAAAGCCCTCGAGTACGGGAATTGTACGCAGTGCACGGAAGATTCCGCCGATGCCCAGCGTGTCGGCAATGGTCTGGCGCAGGCCGTATTTCTTCGGAATTTCAAAATCGGTGATAGTGCAGGGGTCGTAGCCTCCGACCTGGATTGCGTCGACCACAAAATCAGCGCCGCGGAGCGCTTCCTTGCGGTTTTCAACGCCAAGGTGTTTGGTTACCTTCGCACGGCCTTCGTTTATATTACGGTTGAGCGAATCAATCATAATGTAGGATTCGTCAAGGCGCTTGGCGTCGATATCATAGAGAGACAGCTCGAAATCGCGCAGGGCTTCGGTCATCATCGAGTCGCCGAGTACGTTTTTGGCAAACACAGTACTTCCGGCGCCCATAAAAGTAATTTTTCCCATTTTGTTAATTGCGGACAGAGCCGCGTTCCTTTCTGGTATTTTACTTTAAACAGTATAATATATTTTGGGAAGCAAGTCAATATAATAAAATCCAATTATTGTTTCAGAATGAGGTTTTTATGAAACCCTGATTCTGAAAGATCACGGGCGCTGATTTCGATAATTTGTGGATAATTTTAAAATTCTATTGCAATTTAACTGTTTTTCGGTTACCATATAGAAAGAATGCCGGCGGGAGGTTTTGCTTATGTTCGGTTATGTGAGGGCTTATTCGCCCGAGCTGAAAATGCGTGAATATGAGTATTACCGCGCCGCTTACTGCGGGCTCTGCCGGGCTAACGGACGGGCAACCGGCTGCATGTCGCGATTCTCACTAAGTTACGATTTTGTGTTCCTCGCGCTTGTCCGGATCGCCCTCACCGGGGTTACGCCTGAGTTCAGATACCAGCGATGCGCCGCCCATCCGACAAAGAAACGCAACGAAATGCTGCCGAACGAGGCGCTTCTTTACTGCGCCCGCGCGGGGGCACTGCTGACTTATCATAAACTGCGCGACGACCTTTACGACGAGACCGGGCGCCGGCGCCTTATGGCGCGGGCAGGGCTTGTTTTTGCCCGAGGTATGAGACGCCGTGCGTCGGCGGCTGTGCCGGGACTTGACGGTAAAATAAAGGCGGGACTTGACAAACTGGCCGGACTCGAGGCAAATGGAACGGCATCGGTTGACCTGCCGGCCGGAGTTTTCGGGGAGATTACCGCTGATATACTTTCGTACGGGCTTGACGGAACAGAAGCTGCGATAGCGCGACAGATCGGTATGCACGTCGGCAAATGGATTTATATCGCCGACGCCCTCGACGACTATCCTGGTGACGCCGCGCTCGGGCGGTATAATCCTTTCCTGAAGTTATGGGCCGACGGTATTCCGCCAGATAGTAAAGATGGAATACGCACGGCGCTGACGCAGGAACTTATGGAAGCCGAAAAGGGTTTCGATTTATTGGATTACGGTAATAACGATACGCTCCGGGGCGTGATTTCAAATATTATTTACTGCGGTATGCCGCGCCGTGCTGACGATATAATATGCGGCCGCAAAAGAGAGGTTGGAAAAGTTAGCGATGAACGATCCATATAAAGTGCTCGGCGTCTCACGTGACGCGAGCGACGAGGATATAAAGCGCGCATACCGCGAGCTGGCAAAGAAATATCACCCCGACAAATACAAGGATTCGGACTTGTCTGACCTTGCAAACGAGAAAATGAAGGAGATCAACGCCGCTTACGACCAGATCCACAAAGAGCGGGCAGCCGGGAACAACAACGGCCCCGACGGCGGCGATTATACCTCCGGGACATATACCGGCGGCAACGAAATTTACGCCCGCGTGAGACGTTGCATTAATACAGGATACATCGCCGAAGCTGACCGGCTGCTGAACACAGTCCCCGAGGCCGACCATGACGCTGAGTGGAATTTCCTGCGCGGATGTGTCGAGGTCAGAATGGGGCACTATGTCGACGCGCAGCGCTATTTCGACCTTGCTTGCAGCATGGACCCGTATAACATGGAATATAAAAACGCCCGCGACCAGCTGAGGCGCCAGGCTAACGGTTATGGCGGCAGCTATACTACAACCGAGCCACGCGGCTGCTCGGGCTGCGATGTCTGTACCGGACTCCTCTGCGCCGACTGCTGCTGCGAATGCATGGGCGGCGACCTGATACGCTGCTGCTAAGGACGAGGAACGGGGACGGGGATACGCGGCTTTCTTGAAAGAAAGCCTGGCAAAGAACTTTTATAAAAAAGGTTTGGTTGTTGATTAAAACAAGATATGCGATAAAGAACTGCGGCGCCGGGATGCGGGAAACGGAAAAAATGGAAAGACAATAAATCGTGCGGACGTTTTTTGCCATGTGACCGGTGGCTGGTGATGAATTAGGATATCAAGCGATTAGAGCGAGACTAACTGGCGTGAGCTGAAACCGGGTGTCAGAGGGCGCAGAGGCAAAACGGTAGAGTGATACTGACCGAGCCGTTTTGCCAAGCTTAACAAACCGGACATAGCCTATCCGCCGTGCCGGGGCGCGGCGGCAAAAGGAAGAGTCCGGAGAGGAACCATGGGTTCCTTTCCGCGTACTTCTTTGGTTACTTTCTTCGTACGAGCGAAGAAAGTAACACCACGTATCCTTTATAAAATTACAACAATACTTCATACGAACGAGAAAAAGAAAGGAGAAAATCACATGCCCGGTGGAATAAAAAAAAGCACAAAGCGTCTGACTTTGTGCGCGGTTATGGTTGCCCTAGGCGTGGTTATCCTTTCGATAGGCTCGCTTTTCGAGGTGCTTGATCTCACCACATCGGCGTTCGCGGCGATGCTGGTGGTATTGGTAGTAATCGAGATAGGCGGTTTCTGGCCCTGGCTCGTATATGCGTCAACGGGCCTTCTCGCGCTGCTCCTGCCTCTGAAGTTGGCGGCGGCTTTTTATCTTCTTTTCGCGGGCTATTATCCGATACTAAAAGAGAAAATTGAAAAACTGAGAAGCCGCTTCGTTCAGTGGGCGATCAAGCTTGCGATGATGAATGCCGCGCTCACTGTTGCAATACTGGCGGGAAAATATATACTGATGATTCCCGAGACCGAGCTTGATTTTACATGGATGCTGTATCCGGTGGGGAATGCCGCTTTTATACTGTTTGATATTGCGCTGACGAGGTTGATTTCGGTTTATGTATACAGGTGGAGGAAGAAACTGAGGATAGAGGGGCTGAGATAAAAATGACAGATTATGAAATTTTCTCGGAAATGTATGCCTTGGCGGTCAGTCTTCTTAACAAAAGATACCCGGATGGCTGGGGCTGCGCGGCGATCATACGCTCTGCTGACGGAAGATATTTTACAAGTGTTTATATGGACGCAATTTCAAGGAGTGTCGAACTGTGCTTCGAGACCGGTGCGATTCTCGACGCGCATAAAGAGGACGTTCTCTGTACCCACAGTCTGAGCATTGTCAGGGAGGATACCGGGAGTCCAGTGAAAATTATTTTACCCTGCGGAGTGTGTCAGGAGAGAATGCGGTTTTGGGGGGAGGACTTCAAAGTGGCGTCTGAGAGTAATGGTGATCAGGGATTTATTACTTTAAAACAGCTTTCACCGCATCATTGGACAGATATATTCCCGAAGAATGAAATTGAGGACTATTTTTATTATCACAAATAATAAAGGTTATTTATTATCACGATAGTGTTTTGCTAAATCCATGCGGTTTGTAAGTATTGTGTTGATGCCCATATCGGAATACATATCGTAGTCCTCATATGTGTCGGCAAAGAAGACACTGCATGAGATACCGGCGGCGTGCATACGGTCGACGAGAGCCTTGTCGAAGAGGCCGTGCCAGAACTGGACACGCGAGCATTTATATTCAAGCGCCATGTCGTAAATCGGCATGGTGTCTTTTTTTAGCTGTATCGCGGTGCGCTCAATATCGGGGGCGTACCTGGCGATATACTCAAGCTCGGTGGGCGAGGCAGCGAAATAGATGCTGTCCTTTGCGTTGTATTTCTCGGCGAGGTCCACGAGCGTACGGACAAGGCAGCCTTCCTCGCCATGCTCCTTGAGGTGAATATTAAAGCGCAGTTTCCCGGCGAGAAGATCGAATACTTCTTCGGGAGTGCAGAAACCGACCGTCCAGCCCTTGGTGACGCCGATATTGAGTTTTTTCAGTTCTTCAAGAGTGAAGTCACTGACAAGGCCCTGGCCATCAGATATCCGCTCGAGTTTCGGGTCGTGGGAGACGACCATCTGTCCATCCTTTGTGAGGCGGACGTCGAACTCGATTTCGTCTGCGCCGAGCGAATATGCTGCCGCGAAGGCCGGGAGGGTGTTTTCGGGGATGAAGGCTGAGAGGCCGCGGTGGGCACAGAAGAGAAGATTTTTCATGGGGGCCCCCTTTTTATATAATGGATGTATATATATTATAAAGCATTTTAAGGGGAATTTCAAGGGATAAGTAATGTGCACTAATTTATATAGTAGGGACAGGTTTACCGTCCCGCCGTTCTTCTATTGAGGGACTACCCGAGACCGTATTTCCAGCGTTGTCGAACCATGGAGACTGGGATGCGTTTTGTACTCTCTTGACACGTGTCAAGAGAGTACCAGAGAAACACGCGGAAAGGAACCCATGGTTCCTCTCCGGACTCTTCCTTCTGGTTCTCAGAAGCCAGAAGTGTACCGGCACGGCAGCGTGTACGCCGGCGTGAATTATGACACTTACACTGGATTCAATCTTTACCGTCTATATAGCGCCATATACTGAAGCGTTTGTACGGCGGGCCTTCGCGGAATTTTACGCTCCGGCGTGGAACTAGCCTGATGGGGTGAATTGTTTTTTTCTTATATTTAGTTTATCTGCGTCTATCCTTTACGCGCCGCAGCGCATTTCACTAGCGAAGCTGATTTCACTTGCACGAAGTGCAAATTTCACGCACGAAGTGCATTTCACTCGCTCCGCGAATATATCGCGGAGCGCTGTGGGTCTGGGGGAACTCCTCCGAAAGGAGCTCCCCCAGCGTATCTTTATTGCAATTTCATATCCCCTGGCTTTATCCAGCCGATCTTGCGGAGGAGTTCGCACAGGACGACTGAGAGGACGGCGGGGAGGATGAAGCAGATGAGGGCGAGGGCGATCCAGTCGATGTAAGTAACGGCGTCGGGGTAGGAGCCGCCGAACCAGCCGAGAATGATTCCGATGGGACCGAGCAGGCCGCAGGTGCCCATGCCCGAGTTAATAGCTTCACCGTACATTCTGAAGTTGAAGACAACGGTAGCCAGGGAGCCGGTGATGATTGAGGCGATTGTGGGGGGGAGCCAGATACGGGGATTTTTTACGATATTGGGCATTTGAAGCATACTTGTGCCAAGTCCCTGGGAGACCAAGCCGCTGATACCGTTTTCGCGGAAACTCATGGTGGCGAATCCGACCATCTGTGCACAGCAGCCGGCGACGGCTGCACCGCCGGCGAGAGCTAAGCCGGGATCACCATTAATTCCACTGAGTCCCAGTGCAAAACAGATAGCAGCACTGCTGATAGGCAAGGTAAGCGCGAGACCGATTACCACGGAAACTATAACACCCATAATGAACGGCTGGCAGGTTATAGCCCATGATATGAAGTCACCTACATAACCGACGGCAATGCCAATATATGGAGCGATGAGAATTGAGAGTACACCGCCTGTAAATACAGTTACGAATGGGGTTACGAGTATATCCACCTTTGTTTTCTTTGATACAAGCATACCGACTTCAGCGGCAGCTATGGCAATGAAGAAAACTGCCAATGGACCTCCAGCACCGCCTTTAACTTTATCGATATAACCAGCTGCAGCGTTAGCGGCATAACCGACTGCAGCACATGAATAGATGACAAGGGGATGTGCTTTAAGTGCATAAGCGATGGCGACTGCCATTATGGGACTTGCGACTGACTTTGCGAAAGTTCCGATATCCTTAAAGAAGGTGAGCCCGGGGATAAGGCCGATTGCCGAGAAAATAGCTCCGATTAGGAGAGAAGCGAAGAGACCGTGCGCCATGGCGCCCATGGCATCGATGAAATAGCGCTTCATCAGCTTCTTGAACATAGCGTTGTTCTCCTTATGTTTATTCTTTCGTCTTAAGAAGGATCTGCCTGAGAATTGCCTCACGCGCACCGGGGAGGTAATTGTCTTTTAGCTGTTCGATCTCGCCTCTGTCACAGAGCGATGTGATTTCCGGGTCGAGCGGTATGCGGCCGAGGAGCTCGATACCGTTATCTTTAGCGGTCTTTTCCGCGCCGCTCGCTCCGAAAACGTTTATCTCGCGTCCGCAGTCGGGGCACTTTACATAGCTCATGTTCTCGACGATGCCGAGCACCGGGATACTCAGCTGTTTTGCCATGTTGAGTGCTTTTGCGACTATCATGGAAACGAGCTCCTGGGGAGTGGTGACAATAACGATTCCGTCAAGCGGGATACCCTGGAATATCGTCAGCGGGACGTCACCTGTTCCGGGAGGGCAGTCGATGAAAAGGAAATCGAGGTCGGACCAGATGACGTCAGACCAGAACTGCCGCACGGTGCCGGCGATGACGGGACCGCGCCAGATTACTGCGCGGGTTTCGTCGTTGAGTAGGAGGTTGACCGACATTACGTCGATACCGCTTTTTGTCTTGGGCGGGAAGAGACCGCGGTCGTCATATTCCACGTCGGTATGCAGGCCGAAGGCTTTGGGGATAGAGGGACCGGTGATGTCGGCGTCCATGATGCCTACCTTGTAGCCGCTCTGTTTGAAATCGACGGCGAGCATTGAGGTCACTAGCGACTTTCCGACTCCGCCCTTACCGCTTACCACCGCGATTGTGTGGCGGACTGAGCTGAGCTTATTGAGGGGAAAATACTGGGCTTCCTTCTTCTGCCCCGACGAGGGGCAGGAAGAGCCGCAGCTTGAACAGTTATGAGTACATTCTTCGGACATATAAATCTCCTTGCGGATTTTGAAATTTTCGTGCCGGCATAGCCGGAAAACGGGGCCGGGCTTTTTTAGAAATCCGTGCGTGAAACCGATTGTTTCGTGAATAAATTTTCACGCAGCCTTCACATTGTTTAATTGGACACATTATACACCTGTCAAGTTTTATTTGCAAGTGTCAAGTGGCATAATCTCGGAAATGCACAATTATTATGCCCCTGTGCCCGGTGATATGTAAATATTCCCGAAAATTGTGGGGCGGCCTTGAAATAATCAAAAAATAGGATATACTTATAAATGGAAAAATATAAAAAAAGGAGTTTTTATGACAGATAAACTTCGTAAACTCGATAAATTCGATGGTGTCAGCGGGCCGGTCCTGACCGTGGTGATGGACGGTGTGGGAATTGCCCCCGATACTATATCAAATGCAGTGACCGGAGCGTATGCCAAAACGCTTGAGATGCTCATGAAAAAGTACCCGATGGTGAAGCTCAAGGCCCACGGCACGGCGGTGGGGCTGCCGTCCGACGAGGACATGGGCAACTCGGAGGTCGGGCACAACGCCCTAGGCTCAGGACAGGTTTTTGCACAGGGCGCAAAGCTGGTGAGCAGTTCAATTGAGTCGGGCAAAATGTTTGCATCGGATACCTGGCGGGAGCTGGTCGCGAACGTTAAGAAGAACAACGGCACGCTGCATTTCCTCGGGCTTTTCTCGGACGGGAACGTGCATTCGCACATAAATCACCTTAAGGCGATGATAGTTGAGGCAAAAGCCGAGAATGTGCGTCGGGTCAGAATCCACATACTTATCGACGGACGCGACGTCGGCGAGACCTCGGCGCTTGAATATATCGAGCCGTTTGAGGCGTTTCTGGCCGAGATGCGCTCGCCTGAGTTCGACATCATGATCGCGTCAGGCGGCGGCAGGATGCAGATCACGATGGACAGATACGAGGCTGACTGGAGCATGGTGGAGCGGGGGTGGCACACTCATGTGCTGGGAGAGGGCCGGCAGTTCGATTCAGCAGCCGAAGCGGTTAAGACTTACCGCGCTGAGCTGCATGTGATCGACCAGGACCTGCCCGCTTTCGTTATTGCGAAGGGCGGCAAGCCGGTTGGGACGATAAATGACGGCGACAGCGTGATATTTTTTAATTTCCGCGGCGACCGCGCTATCGAGATTTCAAAAACATTCGATTATCAAGATTTTAAAAAGTTTGACCGCGTGCGTTATCCCAAGGTGATGTATGCCGGGATGCTCGAGTACGACGGAGACCTGCATATTCCGAAGAAATTCCTCGTCAACCCGCCCGAGATTGCGAACACAATGGCCGAATATCTTACGAACACCGGAGTGGCGCAGCTCGCGATATCCGAAACACAGAAATACGGCCACGTGACCTACTTCTGGAACGGAAACAAGTCGGGAAAGTTTTCGGAAAAGCTTGAGACATATATTGAAATTCCATCTGACCGGGTGCCCTTTGAGCAGCGCCCCTGGATGAAGTGCGCCGAGATAACCGACAAGCTGATCGAGTGCATTGAGTCAGGCAAGTACCGCTATCTTAGAGTAAACTACCCGAACGGAGACATGGTGGGGCACACCGGTTCGCTTGAGGCGACCCGCTGCTCGATTGAGGCGCTTGACCTGCAGCTGGGCAGGCTGCTGGCAGCTGTCGACAAGGCCGGCGGCGTTGCGCTTATCACGGCCGACCACGGTAACGCCGACGAGATGCTCGAGATGGACAAGAAAACAGGACTTCCGAAGGTCGGCAAGGACGGAAAATACAAGGCCAAGACCAGCCATACTCTCAATCCCGTGCCCTGCATCATCTACGACAACGTGACTTCCGGCGCGTACCGCGTAAAAGAGGACAAGGGTCAGTTCGGACTATCTAACGTCGCCGCGACAATGGTCAACCTCATGGGTTATAAGGCTCCCGCTATGTGGGACGAGTCAATTATAGAAGTTGAATAAAAAAAGCCGGCAGCCCGGATTGGGCTGCCGGCTTTTGACTGTAGACGAAAGGATACGCGGCTTCTTTGAAAAGAAGCCTGGCAAGAAACTTTATATAAAATAAC